>ERZ1370068.7198-contig-613_pt1 | contig 69755 bp, 108 predicted proteins | sample MGYA00561227_ERZ1370068 | MGnify/ENA primary metagenome ERZ1370068 (study PRJEB38410, sample SAMEA6850437) | metagenome | study: Metagenomic assessment of the ecological functions of the soil: analysis of the soil microbiota associated with the...
TTTGGCCTACGCCAAGCTGCCCTCCAGTCGGAGAGAGCTATGCCGTGCCGCCTTCCATGGGCTGGCCTGGTTTGCCAGGAACAGTTTAAACATGCTACTCCCACGGAGTTTCAGTTCTTCTCCGCGTCTCAGCCCTCACCCTCGCCGGCAACACGAATGCACGACACGTTGTCAACGCTGCTGTCAGGAAGCGCATAGGGCTCCCGGGATCGTTCCAGGAACGAGAGGGTCCATACACTCCAGGATGGTTGCCACGCGGGCCCGACGGCGGAGAGGTCGCCGGGTCGTTCAGGATTTGGTGAAGTTCCGCGACTGCTCCGTCCGCCTTGGGGCAGAGCGATCAAGTGAACAACAAGCGTCTGTGGGCCCGAGCCGTTGTCCTTTATCGGTGAACTGCCAGGTGGCCTTCAGTTTGCTCAACGCCGGATTGACGGTTCCAAACAATTTGCTTTTCCACGTCGTCTCGCTGGTAACGGACCCACCCTCAGCAGATAGGGAATCGAATTGGTGCCCATCTCCCAGATGCTCGCTCACGCTCTTTCGGGGTGTATCGTCCACGATCAACCCCATAAACATATCCATCCACCCACTCACCAGTTTTCGCCCCCCATATTCCGGCTCCCGCTCCCGATTGGAAAACAACCACCAACATCCCAACCACCACCAAAAACAACCAGCATCAAATAGACACTGCTTGCGCATTTATCGAGCAACCCTTTCCAGCGCCTGCGGATCGATTTGCCGAAGCGTTGGTTGCCGCGCTTCTGATACTACAGTCCGGTGCGGTAAGCAGATCTTCCAAAGCCCGAACGCCTGACGATGGGTTGGCTGGTCTTGCCGTCCCATATGATGCGGTCCCACTCAAACTTGATCCTCACATCCGCGAAGGGGGATGCGCGAGACCGCCAACACCGTCGCTGCGCGGATTCCGCCCAGATGCGCTTTGGGATCGTGCGCCAGCAGAGCGAGCGCCGTAACCGCGCCCGCAGCTTCAGCCAAGCTGAACCAAGATCATCATGGAATTGTCAGCCCGGCGGATCGCCCTCTGGTCGGAAAATTTCCAGGAGGAATTATGCGAGTGACTACTGGGTTAATGACGAATACTTTCTGTTTCAAAGAGGGCTATCGTATTTAATCCACTCCAGCAAGAACGGCGGGCTTGGGCGCCCATGTGTCGAATGCAGGTTCTGGTGGTTTCACACCCGGGATCATCGGATCGAGTGCGCTCATCATCCACCCACTTACTCAACCTCTTCCCCATACTCTGCCTGCGCTCCTGATTGAAAACCACTCACCAACATCCTAACCACCACCAAACCCGCCAGAATCAACAGACACCCTCGATTGCGCATCGGCGGAGTGGAAGTCAGTTGCAGCCCTTGCGGGTGGATCCCTTCCCCTGTGCCATTGCCGCAGCGATTCTGGAGACCGGGATCAGGGTCGCTGAGAAGGCTGACCAAAATAGCGTGTGCAGAGGAAGGATCGGGTCTGGTCAAACGTGTATAGTCATGAGCGCCAACACCCGGCTGAGCACGAACCGCGGTGTTAGTGTTTCCAGTATTGTTGGCAAGCAGAGCCAGCCTTGGGATCGTCCCGTGTGCCTGATCGCCCAAATGACCAATCCCCGGACCGCTCCATCCGCCAAGAGAGCCCGCTGGGTGGCAACGAGAGACGAGTGGAAACAGTCGTGCTGGTGGAGCTGCAAGAGATTCGGTCTTCCAGACAGGCGGCTCGTATCGAATCCAAGTCAAAAGGTAAGTGAAGTGCTTTTGCCCTATTTCGATTGCATATAGGCCGCCTGGTCAGTTTTCACCGCAAGTCCTCCAGGAGCGATGATATGTTTGCCGGACCGAACATATGGCGCGTGTGCCACGATGTGGCCTTAACCCACCCACCAACTTCTTTGCCCTCGCATCTGCCCCCGATCAACATCGGCAGCGAAGGCGAACGCACCAACCGAGCATCCCACCCCGATCAGCACCCAGAAGAGTCGTCGCTTAAGCATGGCAACCACAATACGCCCTCTCTCGCCCGAAGCAAGCCAGCCGTTTCCATGATTCTGTCCTCCGGCTTTTCCTTTCGTGCATCCTGAGCCTTATTGTGGCCACCATCCCTGTTCCGTTCCCCTCCCATTCAGAATATCTTTCTGCCCCCATATTTCTTGCCTAAACTCCAGCTCTCTTGTTCTCCTGGTGATCCATGTTCTCTGCGGTTAAACCCCTGCCGGCATACCTGGCATTTGGCGTTCGCAGCCCTGTTTTAACGATTCAACAATTCAACCATTCAACGATTTAACATGCTAACGACCCTCTCAAAAATGTGAAATCCCGTCTCGGCCTCGGAAGCCTTCGCCCTGACGATGATTTATTTCTCACGAACCTCAAACACGTCAGCGCCTGTTTCGCCGCTGAGTGCAACCGCATCTCGATTACGGCGCGGGCCTCACCTGCGAATTCCCCGCCAACCAATGGAACATCATCGTCGATCACCTCATCGAGCCACAGGTTGTTCCTGGAAGGGGGCGCGCCAGCCCTTTGTTCTCGGTCAACGTCATGGACACGCGGCGCACGTAAACTCCGGGCAATTCACACGTAATCGAAGATTTTGGCCCGGTGGTTTTGATGGTTCTCAACCCGCGTTTATCACCTCCAGGGCGACCTGGATGCCAGTGAGGTGATGGGTCAAAGTGAATCCCGATGGGAGTATCGGAATAAGGGTCAATCCTGCGCCGCTGCCGAACTTATAGCCACTGCTATTGACATCGAAATGCGTCTCAATTCCAGCCAGAACTCCACCCACCTGGTGGCGTCCATATGTGGGGAAGTCTTCAATGCCGGTTCCAAGGCAAAAATAAAGGTAACTCTCGCTGCTGTTCCTCAGTTTCACACACGATGCGTCACTGGCGATCAGCCCTGTCACATTCCCGTCTCCCCGTGGCCAAAAGCCGTAAAAGCCACGCTCCGCGTTCGTCCCTTCCCACACAATGGTGGTCTCCGGTCCTGCTTCCAATGGTCTCGGTTCGTTTGCGCTGGTTTTCGCTGGCAACCGCCGGCCAGCATAAGAACGACTGCAAACGCCAGAACCGGGCCGAAATTCCGCCTGCCGGGAGCATGGCAACGGTAAGCAGGGGGCGGGCGCGAAACTTGCGTTTAACTCTGATCAAAGATGCCGAATGCAGTGTGGACTCGTAGTGCGTCTCGAGGTTTTGGTCATCTATTCCTGTCGTTCTCAGAATCGGTTTGCATGAACCGTGCGCAAGGGAAAAGGGGAAACGCTATAGAAATCTGGGGCCGGATTTGTTCCCCTTTAAACGGTTCGCCCGCACTTCGCATGCGCGCTGGGATCGGTAGTCCATGCTGTGCGGAGTGTCGCAAGTGTTGTCGGAATTGCCGTAGCACTCGAAGACGATCTCCGTGTGTGACGTGCTGGCAGTGTTCGCCGCAATGTTTACATACGCCCCGGCTCCGTATTCACACTGGTAGTCCCGCACCGCTGGCAGAGGCAACCATCAAATTCGTGACTCATCTCGCCGACCACGCCACAGCGACGGCACTTCAACTGGCAAACCGCAAAGCTCCCAATCATGGCCTTCCACGCGCACCAACCCGCACCGGCTGCACCGGCAACCAATCCAGTCATGCTCCGCATCGCGCAACCGACCGCAGCGGCTGCACTGGCAGCCCGACCACCGGTGTCCCAGAATGCAGCGCGTGAATGCATCACCTCTCGAACTTTTTGGTTTCGGTTAGTTCCAACATTTTCATCAGTTCTTCCACTAAGGGTATACTGAAAAACTGGAAATGTAACAAACAATCTGACCTGAATTTCGGTGGCAGGGTCAACCGCAAAGGTGGGGGAGACCGGAAGAGCTGCAACCACGGATGAACGCGGATGGACACGGATGGAGCCCGGGGAAGCGCAGGGCGGCCTGGATGCCGTCCTGCGTGTCGTGCGGATGGCGGTGCCGGGCCAGGCAAAATGTGGCGATGAGAAGGCGAGATGCTTGGCAGCAAAACGGTGAAAATAGTTTGAACAACGAACACTTCAGCGCCGATTTCCTGTTAAAGTTTCGCTTTTTTCCTGTATACATAATTGGAAACTGAGTGCTGTGGTAGTGGGGCAGCTGTCTCGCTCATGAAGACCCACGCGGGCAAGGCCTGGGAGCGAGACAGGCGGGACGCCTGCCCCACTAAACGGCGCCGGTCGGCGCGGACTTATGAACGCGCAAGCATCTATTGTGGCCGGAAGAATGCGTTTCGGAGGCGAAGCCAATCCCTTTGTTGGGCCGACTTGTCTGCCTCCTCAGTTTGCTGCCCCGTCTCTCCTGGCAGCCGCGACGTTGTTTGTGTCACTGAACAGCCCCAACCCTCCTTACCCTGCCTTACACCAATTGGGACGACGGCGGCGCAAACCATCCAAGCTGCGGTCCAATCCACCTGCCCTGCATTAACGCCGGGCTCGATGCCGACGCCTATGGCCCGACAGACCCTTCGACGGCAACCCGCGGATCGTCAGTGGCACGGCGGACATGGGCGCGTACCAAGGCATAGGTTCGGTGATTTCCTATGCGTGGCTCCAGCGATATGACCTCGTACCGATGGTTCGGACGATCACATCGACCCCACCACGACGGACTGAACAATTGGCAGGAATGGCCTTTGCGGCACTGATCCCACCAACGCGCTGTCCGCCCTGCGCCTGCTCGCCCGGTGGTCAGCTACCTGGAGTGGTAGTGAGTTGGCAGAGTGTCAGCGACCGCGCTTCTATGTGCTGGAGCGCTCCACCAACCTCGGCGCCCAACCCGGTCTTCCTTCCCCCTGGTCACCGGCATTCTGCAATAGTCCGGCACGATTCTTAAGCACCGATACCAACGCTCCAGCTCCCGCCCCTGCTTTACCGCATCGGCGTCCAACCATAGTCTCCGCCCTGATGAGCTTGCCCCATGCATCACCAACCTGCGGGGCTGGAGGCGGCATGCCTTTGGCCCTGCGGGCCTGATCGCGCGCGATTTTGATCCCGGCAGGAAGCCGATATTCCCTCTCTTCAAGCGAAACAGTTGGCCCATTTTTGCCCAGGATTTTCCGGCGACCATCAGGTTGACGGTGAGGGATGATCATCTCCGACGGCGCCCAGGGCGCGGGCGTGCTGGGGGCGTTTGGATCGATCCGCCCATCAGTTGGTACAGATCATCTTCGTGATCGGGATGACTGTGTCTCCTTCATCTGCCAAGAATCAGGCCGTCGCTGACTTCGAGCATGGCGAAGGAGAAGGTGAGGATGGTGCCGGCGATCAAGTTGGCCATCACCAGACGGCAAGGGCAGATCTTGCGCAGTAAGGTGCGGAAGGGCGATGCGCCGAGTGTTGGCCGAGGCTTCTCCGAGGGTGACGCTGGTCTGCTGAAAGCCGCGCAGGTGGTGGCCGAGCGGACGATGTAGCGGCAACCGGCGCACGCTGTAGCTGATGATGAGCAGCAGGGTCGGGTTGTCGCGCGGGTCGAGCCATTTGTCCAGGCGCGGAAATCTCTTTCGTCGATGTCGAATCCGGCCACGTGGCCGAAGGCCGGCACGATGCCGGGCAACGGCGAGCGGCAAGCATACGCCAGCGCGCATCGGAGCAGCCGGCCGAAACGGGAGTCCGCGCCGGCGGGTCAGGACCTGCCGCGATGATGACGCCCAACACCAGGTCGAGGGTCGCGCTCTGACTGGAATAGAGCAGGCTGTTGCGGATGCTCGTGGCCGGTGAGGCCGCTCTGCGCACTAGATCTCGCCGTAATCCTCGGCGGCGGTCCATCGCGCCGGGCGTGACGCCGAAGTTAACCAGCGCTCCAGAAAAGGACTGCACGATCACCGCCAGATGCGGCAGCAGCGCCGACGGCGATGAGCGCACCCGCGCACTGTTCTGTAAATGCCGGATGGCCTGGCGGGCGCTGGCCCGCGTTTTCGAGCCTGGCCGGTGTGCCTTTGCGGGCGATCATCTCCGTACCGCTTGCGGGCCGACGGAAGTCGCTTGCTCGATCAGGAACCGTTTCAGCGCCAGCGGGAGCACCAGCACGAAGACGACGAGGGGTGTGGCCCATCGGATTGGTGTGTTGTGGTCGTAAGCTGACCGCGTCGAAGATCTGCACCGGCACCACGCGCGAGAAGCCGAAGATGAGCGGCGTGCCGAGATCGGTGAACGCCCAGATGTATCGATGATGGCCCCGGCAAAGCAGCCGGGCAAGAATGAGCGGCAACGTGACGGTGCGGAAGAGGCGCCAACCGGTCGCGCCCAAATTCTGGGCGGCTTCGCGAAGGGAAGCCGGATCAACATTGGCCATGGCTGCCGAGACATTCAGGAACATGATCGGATAAAGGTTTTCGAGCAGTCGCAAAACGACGATGCCCCAGAAACCGCCCCATTCCAGCCAGCTAACGGCTCGCCCGGGCGATGATCGAGTCATCAGCAGCAGATTGACCGAGCCAACCTGGCCAGCAGTTGCTCCTCGGAAAACCGATCGCCCCGACGAACGGCGCATGATCATGGGCACCAGCAGCAGCCCGCTGAGGAGTGGCCCCTGCCGCGGAAAACTGAATCGCGTCATGAGGTGGGCCAACGGCACCGTCACCAGGGTGGTCAGGCCGGTGGTGAAAAGGGCGATCAGGAAGCTGGTCATCGCTGATTGGCGTTGCAGCGGGCTGGAAAAAGGAGCAACGTATGAAATAGTTGAGGCTCAACTTCCCTCGACCACGAAGGCGCCGCGGAGCAACTTGCTGATCGGATAGAAGGAATACGCCAAAGAAAGGAGCAGCAGGCCGAGGAAGGCCAGCGTCGAGGCGTTCAGGTCGTAAAGCGTCTGGATCATGTTTTGGCGGTCAGTGGTCAGTGGTCAGTAGTCAGTGGTCAGTAATCAGCAATCGGTTTTCCAGCAATTCTCATTATGGCAGCGGCCACGGCCTCGGGAGCGCCGGCATCCCGCCGGCTTTCCCCGCCGCGAGCAGGCAGAGCCGGGATCGAAACTGGCCCTTCACCATCGAACATCCAAAGCCGGCAGGACGCTGGCGCCCGTGGCATCTTCGCTCGTTAGGGCCATAATGAGAATTGCCATTAGTTTTCAGTTGTCAGGCGGTCGGGGCGGCGTTACTATTGGCTGCCGGTCACGAATACCGAATAGACGAACATGATCAAACCTGTTTTGCAAGACGGAAGCATTTCTGGCAGACGTGGCTGACGCGCGGGGGCGATCTGGCATGCTTGCACCCTGGTGGCTTGGCCAAAGCGGTTTTCTCGTGCAGTGGCAAGGGTGCCACTTTTGCTGCTCGATCCTTATCTGTCCGATTCACTGACAGACAAGTATGCGCAAACCGACAAGCCGCACGCGGGGATGACGGAGCGGGTGGTGGCGCCGGAACGATTGAATTTCATCGATGTGGCCACCTCCAGCCACAACCACACTGACCATCTCGACCCGGACACGCTCGGCCCGCTGTTGAAGGCCAACCCGAGGGATGGAGCTGGTGATCTCCCGAGGCCAATCGCGAGTTCGTGGTGAACCGGCTGGGGTGGTGGCGGAACTCCCCAGCGGATTGACCGCGGGCACGGCGGTGCAACTGGCCGGTTTTAAAAATCCGTGGTTTTCCCGCCGCCCATAACCTGAGTGTGGAAAAGATTCAGCAGGGGCTGGCACAAGTATCTGGGCTTACATCATTGAGGCTGGGCCCTGGACCATTTACTTCACGCGGGCGACACGAAACTCTTTCAGACGGATGGCGGAGGCGCCCGCGAACAAACCATCGACGTCGCCCTTCGCCGATCAATGGCGACTTGCCTGAGCTATGGTCGGAAACCTGGATCACGCGAAGCGGCCACACCCTGGCGAAAGAAATGGGGCCCGCTGGTGATCCCGTGTCATTACGGACATGACTGAGTTCAACACTGCTTCGCCGAACTTTGCCGCACTGCCCGAGAGTTGACAGTTCTCTTCGCGCCCAAAGCGGGGAAAGTTACAGCGCGGAAATTAATTGAAACATTGGAAATCGAGAGTTTTTTTCAGGGTTATTGGGGCTGGCGGTTGGCGCTTGGCGTCAGTCGGCAGCAGGTGTTGGGGTGGTGCAAGACCGCTCCTCACGGTCGCGGCTCTGTGGCGCCCTGGCTTCGACTCGCTCCAATCAGAGCCGCGACCGCGAGGGAGCGGTGCTCGGGCGCTAAACACGCACGCCTGAGTCGTCGAGCTGAAAGCGCTGACCGGTCGGTGACTGCACAACGAAAAATTTTGATTTTCACCCGGTTTATGTAAGAAAGGTTTATGTCCCCTTCATCAATAGGCTGGGGCCGACGATTCACTGAGACATTGATATGGTAAGAGACCGAATGCAGCAAACAGCGGTTCGAGTTGAAATACTTGATACCGGAAGCAACAGTTTCGCAAGCGCGCGACGCGCAGCTGTATTCGGATATGGATGAATTCAAGCGTCGGGCGGCCCAACTATTCCTATCCGGTCCAGCAGCCTTACCTGGATTCGATGATTTCAAACTTTATTGGCGGACGATTAATGGAGATAAAAATCGTTTCAAACTCGGCCCGCTATTACAGCGTCAACGATGATTCGCCAATCTTTTTCGAAATCAAACGGCGGATGAACAACCGCATCCCCAGCGCGGTGGCGTCACGCATGATGCCGTCGGACTGTTGCTCCGGTGCCAGTTTCCCGAGGCGGGCTATCTGCTCCAAAGCGCCCAATCACCTGGGGGTCGTCCAGCGGTTTTCCACTCTACTGGGTGATCTGCACGCCAAGCCGAAAGTCCATCGCCTACGACCGCGAGGCCTACGTGAGCGACAATGACGAAGTCCGCGTGACGATGGACCGTAACATCTGCGCCGAGCCGAATTTAGGCAACACGATCAAGACCGAGATGACCAATCCGGCCAGAAGCTTTGTGGGCAATGTGATTCTGAATTGAAGTTCACCAACCGGCATCCGGACTGGTTCCGGAGTTGGTGCGCGCTTTCATGTCATGCAAAACGTGGCGCGCCAAATACGTCGAATCCGTGGACGCTATTGGCATGCAGAACCTGAGCCTGGATGCGCCGGTGATGGAGCAGGAGAGCCCGCTCCTGCGCCTGCAAAAGTTCCGAGTTGAAAATTGAGCTGCGAGTTTAGGTAAGCAACGCGCCAACTTGAAACACCAAACTATGCCAAATGCCTGGTGGCTGCCATAAGCCTCTCTCCGATGAGCAGGTCGCTCAATTTCTTCGCGACGGCGACGCATTACCCGCAAAATTCTTCGACGCGGAAGAGGCCGAAATCCTGCGCAAAACCGCCAAAGCCGACGCCGCCTTTAAGCAGCACGCCCACCTCCAGGGGATGGCGAAGGGGGCACCGCCAAGCTGGTGCCAGGAACAAAGCGGGCGAGGACATTTACGGGCGGTGGCCCGCCGCCATCGCGTCGTGGACGCGATGGAACAGTTGGGGGCGAAGTCTATCACTACCATTCCAAGATGAGCATCAAGGAACCGCACACTGGCGGAGCCTGGCCTGGCACCGTATCGCGGCTACTGGCATCAAAAACGGTCGCCTCTTTCCGGACATGGCCTCCATTTTCATCGCGGTCGATCCAAACACGCGCGAGAACGGCCGCCGCCCTGCAGGTGGCCCGCGCTGCCCGCACCTGATGGGGGCGGATCGAGCACGGGCGTTACGGCGAGCAAACGGGCGCCGATCCCGAGCGGACCCAGGCCGCCATGAAAAAAATGCTCGAACTCGTTTATGTGGAACTCGACCCGGGAGACGCCCCTGTTTTTCCAATGGCAACACCTCCATCGTTCCGACCAGAACAAATCGCCCAGCCACGCTGGTCCATGCCTAAGCCGCTACAACACCAAACACAACAATCCCCAGCAGGCTTCGCACCACCCATTCTACGAGAAGCTGGAAAAAGTGCCCGATTCCACGCTCAAAGAGATGGGGGTCAAACTTTCGCCGAAAAGACGGAGTTCTGGGGACCCTGCCCACGACCTGACGGTGGGGGTGGGGAAGAAATGAACCAATCTTCCGCTCGATTTGAAGGAGTTCGCCAAGATAGTTTGTTTTAGTACGAGTTCACCCGCGCTGAGCTATTTCCGCCGTTTCAATGGTTTAGATGCTCGGAGGAAAACCGTTCAAACGGTTTCGTGCCCAGCCCTTCGCCACCTCCCGCTGAAGCGGGTGTTAATGAGAGCGGACGGTTGGCAAAACCGGAGTTTGTCAGATTTCCGGGTTAGGCCATTTAGCGTTGTTGCAGAAATGCCGACCCGCCAGGTTCTGCCGAGGCTTGCTCTGGCTGGCTTGGTTCTGCTTGCGCCTCGCCGTTTGCGGTTGATTTCTCCGCCTCTTTGCAAGACGCAGCCCTCACCGTCATTGGGAGCACGATCACTTACCAGGTGTTTGATCCCGTGATACGGTAGTTTCTGTGCAACGTAGCGAGACTATGCCGCCTCACAGAGTCTCCACTCCTACGAGCAGTGGCGCGTGGTGGCTTGGCTCATGGCAGCACGGCGTTTACTATCGGATCTATGATCCGCGGGCTGCAGCAACTGGATCGCAGGTAAGTCTTACGACGAGCGGTCCTATCATCGGCCCAGTTAGCGACAGCGGCTTGGTAACGTGGACGGCTGGCACGGTCGTTTATTTTGCGGTCTACGATCCGGTCCTTGGCGCCTCGAGGAACAGGTTGGCCGATGCCAGCAGCGGTTGGCATCGGACCTAAGAACAGTGGTGGCGTGGTGGCTTGAACGTCGATCAAACCGTTTACTTTTTAACCTACGATCCGGAAGCTCCGGTACATTGGGCGTTCACAAACTACCATATGGGGATGGGAGCTTATATCGCTGACATCGAAGTTTCCACCGGCGTCGCTGCCTGGGCTGACCGGCAAATTGCCCATTACGTTCTTACGCACGCAGGCTGAATCTGGCGTCCGCAACCGGAAGTGGCGGCTTGTCGGCGCTCCTCCCGCGATTGCAAGTTCGACCGTTAGCCGGATCGCCGGCACCCCAGGGACCAGCTATAAAGCCGGCTGCCACCTTTCCACGGGGTTTGACGACGGGCATCCAGACGCCGACCCATGCTTCCTTCCTAGCCTCAACCAATTCAGGGAATGCGCCGTTGTTCGTCTGGTTCACCGACTTGTCGTTCGGGGGACAAGTTGGTCGTGGAACTTTATGATGGCGCCACCGCGAGCGGACGGACTCCCTATCATGTTTTCAGTGGCTTTGGCCGCTACACCGTTCTGCAAACGGTGGCAGCCCGGACCCCAGCAGCACTGCCGCCACAAATATCCTGACGGACTTCATCGCGCCGGACGGCCTGGCGTTGATCAATAATGGCGATCCCTGGCAAATTCGGTCCACCAATGTGACATTGACGCTCAACGTCACGGACAATAGCGGCGTGGTCTCCACGATGCGGTTCAGCAATACCAATAATAGCAGCTATAGCGCATGGGTTCTTACGCTCACCAACTACCCCCGACCTCAGACTCCGGCGACGAAGTGAAGAGTGTTTATAAGGTTTATGGATGCTGCGAGCAACATCTCCCACACGCTCTTCTTTGACTCGATTACCCTGGATTCGCGTCCGCCACCGCTCGCCTTCGTCCCCAACTATTTCGTCAGTGAAGGCGCGAACTCTTTGGAGGTAATTTGTCTTCTTTTGAGCAGTTCCTCCGTGTTTCCCATCAGTGCGTGGATTACGCCACCAGCGACGGCACGGCCTACCGCCGACAGTGATTACGGCAGCACCAACGCCGGCTCAGATACCCGGGCCAAACGACCAGTTTTACCCTTCATCACCAACGACACTCCCCGTGGAGTTGAACGAAACGCTTTACCGCCCTGATAACCTGACCAACGCCACGGTCGGTTCCCCAGGGCACTGTCAACATCCCTGGATGACGATCGCCCGACTGCTCCATTTGCCACCAACACCTTGGCACCAACAAGACAGGCGGCGCGCTTGTCACGGCGAGCCTCAACGCTGCCTGGCCTTACCGTCAGCGTCAATTACGCCTCCAGCAACGGCACCGCCATCGCGGGGAGCGATTATCTGGCGGTGAGCGGCACGCTCACTTTCGCCCCGGGCGTGACCAGCCGCTCTTTCCAGGTGCCCATCCTGAACGACACTATCGATGAGCCGGACGAAACCGTTCGGCTTACCATGTTCAACCAACGCCCTGCTCGAGGCAGTCCAGCGCCACGCTGATCATCATTGACGATGACCGCCTCGCCAGTTTCACGACCAACAACTTTCGGGCGAGCGGGCCTGCGGGCACGGCGACCATCCTCGGTGCGTTTAAACACGCCCTTTGCGCAGACGGTTTTGGTATTATACAACTACGACGGCACGGCCAAGTCTGAAGTGATTACGTGGCGGCCAGTGGGACCTGATCTTTGCCAAGGCCACAAAACCAGAGTTTCTTAGTCACTATTCTGAACAAATCCAGCTAGACAAACCAATACGACCATCCTGCTGGCATAACGGCCTGAACAACGCCACTCCCGGCCCTCTTCACCAATGCCACTTTGACCATTCTCGGTATGCCTCGGCTGGGACCTTCCAGGTTGGAGCAGCAACACAGGATTCCATTCCACGCTTTCCGGACGACCGCTACAGCTACGCCATCGAAATGTCCAGCAACCTGACTCATCGGCTGGAAATCACGCGGTGACGAACACCACCGGCACGGTGACTTCGCCGACCTGGCGCGCGGGCCAGCGCGAAGCAGCGGTTTTACCGGGCCTTCGGCAAAGATGAACTGGAGGTGGGTAGTAATCAGTGTTCCAGTAATCAGTGAACAGTGTTGACCATCCCGGATGGCCGACCATCGCCGAGGTCAAGTCCTGAAATAAATTTGGTACTTTTCGATTGCTGTTGGTTGTTGGTGTGTTTTGTCTGCCCCCCCCCGCGCGCAGTGGAGGTGAGCGTAGCGAACCGGAACGGAGCGCGGGGGAGGGGGGCAGAGCCGTTAGGTTTCGTTGGCATGGTGAACCTGTTCCGGGGTGGCAAACTTCAACGCGGTGTGCGGCCGCCGAGTGTTATACATGTGGATCCCTGTGCGCTGTGGCCTGCCTGGCTTGCTGTCGGGTTTTCAAAATTCGCATCCAGCCAATATTCCTGTTTCAAAATCCCGTTGACTCGCTCTCGGCCAGAGCATTCTCCGCGCTATGGTTCTGCTCGGTCATGCTCATGCCCAAGCCCGCTTTCTGCACCGCACTGACGTAGGCATGCGACGGCATACTGGCATCCCTCGATCCGAGTGGTGGATCGGCCGCTCGCCGCTCCTTGAGCCCCTTCAAGGCCATCGCCAAGGCTTTGAGCACCTGCCCGGTCTCCAGCGTTTCACCCAAATGGTAGCCCACGATCTTGCGCGACCACTGGTCGGTAATCAGGCCCAGATACATAAAGGCCTCCTGCGTCCGGATGTAGGTGATATCAGCCACCCACACCTGGTTGCGGTCCAGTCACCTGGCACCGTCTGATCAGGTTCTTGAACACCGGCAGATTCGGGTCGAACTGCGTGGTTTTGGGCCATTCCGAGGGCTTCTCTCTCCACCAGCAACCCCGCTTTGCCCAGCTCTGCAAAGAGCCGGTCCCGGCCCAGCTTCACCCCGGCGGCCTTCAATTCCAGGCGCAATCAGGTGGTAGAGCTTTCTCACCCCCAGCCGCGGCTGTTGCTCCTCGTTCCGCCCGCACCAACTCCAGCACCAATCGCCACATCCACCTCCTGCCGGCGCCAGCGCGTTCGGCGCGCGTAATAATTTTGCGGCGTCATGTTCGCCAGTTCGCAGAGCCAGATCACTTTCAACTCCGGGTTGGCCTCGACCGCCTGGTGCGCCGCCCGCCAGCGTGCTTTTTTAAAGCCTCCACCGCTCTGGTCCAGTCTGCTCACAGGCCACCGCCAGAAACGCCTGCTCCAACGCCAGTTCCATATGCGCATCGGCCAGCGCTTCCTTGGCCCGCCGCAGTTCGCTGCGCAGCCGGGCGGCTTCATTTACTTCATCAGCTTTTTCCACGCGAATGACCTTACCATATCTTGCCGCTGCCAAACTGCCGCACCCACCGCATCACGCGTATCGGCTCGCCTTTGATCCTGTATTTGCGCTGCACGGCCGCAGCACACAGTCTTGCCGGCTTCCACCTCCCGCACCAACTGCATTTTGAAGCCCTTGCTATATCGAATCACTTTCATGGATACTTCGGATTTTCTCATTTCCAAGCTACCCAACCTATTCCAGGACGGGACCTCGTGACTGATGACCGATTACTGAATGACTGATGACTGATTACCGAACCATGCGCTAGCCGCCCAGGTCAGAACCACTGCGCCAGCGCAGAGCGATTCTGCCAGCCGGTTGGCGAGCGCGTTGTCGGCGCAGGCGATTCGGTCAGCGACAGCAAAGCGCCAAAAAAGAAAACACCCGCGAGAAATCCTCCAATGTGGGCGATGACATCACTGTCGGGGTTCAAGCCAAACACTAACAACAACAGGAATCCGCCCATGACGCCTGGATGGCGAGCTGCCGGGCGGTGAGCCAGCCCGACAGCCCGATCATTTGCCGCTGAGGAGGCCGAGCGCCAAAGATCATTCCGGAAGCTCCCAGACAGATGTCCCGGGTAGAGAAACAGCCCGGCCAGATTCCCAGCCGCCCTCGCCAGGTAGGCTGCGAGCAGCCTGATCCCGAACCGAAGCCGCCCAATGCTGCTGCCAACAGAACCCCGCCGTCAGGTTGGATGCCAGATGAGCCAGTCGCAGGAGGGTGACGGCGTAGTAGCCGCCACCACTGGCCGACCAAAACCGCCTGCCGGTCCATCACTCCCGCTTCGGTCAGGATAGGCGTAGCGCCCTGTTGGAAGAGAAAATGACGGCCAGCAGAAGGGAACCAAGCGAGGTTGTGCCAATCGAAAATCAGTCTCCGTCCACGGCAGTGGCTTGCCGCCAAACCGGCCCACGGTTTTCCGTTTTGTATTGGCGGATGACCTGGATGGCCCTTGCGAATCATGTCCGTCCACGACGCCAGCTGATTTCTGCTTGAAGCCGGTTCGATGGGTGCTTTAATCCCCTGATTGACCAGTACCAGGCTCCAATCCAAAGCTCGTGTTGCCTTGAACGCGTCGGAATGACGGCAAACGTCGGTTCCATGGGGAGATCTATAACACCTTCCGATCCTTAGTGCCAATCGCCGATGGCAAGATGGGGAGTTGTCAGAATCCATTTTTGGTTTATATTAAAGTAAGACCAGATAATGCCGATTTGAGCAAGCAGTGGTTATGAAAGTCATTCAGCCCAACTGCCGGGTCCAGTTCACCGCGGAAGACATCGATTTCATCCTCAGCGTGCTCCGGCCGAAGGCCGGCTCCGCTGATGGCCTGATCGAACTGCTGGACTCACGCCGACGAGGAGAGCCGCGATCTGATCCTGGACGACGCAGAGCTGCTGCCGGGCGGTGCTGGAGCATCGGGAGCCGCCTGCGCATCTCCGCCCACTTCTACTTTTACCTCCTGGTCCGGCAGGTCTTTCGGCGCTCCGGGATCATGGAACGCGCGGCGGCGGATTATGCGGGGCGGGAGGTTCTGGACCGAGTTCTCACAGACTCGAGCGCACGGAGTGCCGGGTGAACGGGCAGCGTCCAGCCGCTGGACTACTTACCTTGAAATGCCCTGGGCGCCTTGCAGACGGCGGATGACACGACCCGGATTCTATATCCGGGCGCACATCGGGAATTATTCGCCTTTCCTCTCGGGGATCTTCCCCGATCGCAGGTATCCGGTTTCGCACCTCGAAGCCCGCGGGCGCTCGCAGCTTGAGGTATTACGAGTGAGCTGGGTCGCCCAACCACCGCGTGGCCAGCGACCACCGCCTGGCGCGCAAATACGATCTGGACGGCATCTTCAACACCCTGGCGGAACGGTTCACGTGCGACGCGCCTGGCGTCTGAACGATCTTGAGAGCGGCTGATCACCTGGGTGATGTGGATACCTCCGTGAAGGTGCTTTTGAAGAACACCCTGAAAGCGGGAGCTAACCCAACTGCTCCAGAAGGCGGCAATCGTCTCCGCCGGGCTTTGGTGGCGGATCGTTTCGCCAGCCGCGCCCCATCGCGGCGACCACGTTTTCTTTGCGATCATCGATGAACAGGATTTTTCGCTCACCGCCTCGCCACGCGCTCGACGACTGATAAAATCTTTGATCCGGCTTCATCGCTCCGTGTTGGTAGGAATAAATATAGCCGTCAAAGTTTGCAAAGAAGGGAAGTTTCGGCGGATATGTCCATGGCCAAACCATTGGTCGACCCAGGATCACGCGGCGGCGGCTATCGCCGCCGGCGGCACGCCGGTGTTCGCCCGCAAGGGCGAGTCGCTCGACGGAGTACTGGGAGTTCACCCACCGGATCTTCGAGTTCGGCGAGCGCGGCCCGAACATGATCCTCGACGACGGCGGCGACGCCACCCTGCTCGGTCCACCTGGGCACGCGGGCCGAGAAGGACCCGTCCGTGCTGGCCAACCCGACGCAGCGAGGAGGAAACCGTCCTCTTCGCCGTCGATCACGCAAGCGGCTGGCGCAGCCGGCCCGGCTGGTACTCGATGATCGGCCAGGAGATCCGGGGCGTCACCGAGGAGACCACCACCGGCGTCCATCGCCTCTACCAGATGGCCAAGGAGGACCGCCTGCTGTTCCCGGCCATCAACGTCAACGACTCGGTGACCAAGTCGAAGTTCGACAACGTGTACGGCTGCCGCGAGTCGCTGGTGGACGGCATCAAGCGCGCCACCGACGTGATGATCGCCGGCAAGATCGCGGTGGTCGCCGGCTACGGCGAGGTCGGCGAGGGCTCGGCGCAGGCGCTCCGCGGGCTGCAGGCCCAGGTGTGGGTGACCGAGATCGACCCGATCTGCGCGCTGCAGGCGGCGATGGAAGGCTACCGCGTGGTGACGATGGACTACGCGGCCGAGCACGCCGACATCTTCGTCACCGCCACCGGCAACTTCCAGCGTCATCACCCACGAGCACATGCGAAGCGCATGAAGAACAACGCCATCGTGTGCAACATCGGCCACTTCGACAACGAGATCGACGTCGCGTCGCTCAAGTCAGTACAAGTGGGACAACATCAAGCCGCAGGTCGATCACATCATCTTCCCCGACGGCAAGCGGATCATCCTGCTGGCCGAGGGGCGGCTGGTGAACCTGGGCTGCGGCACCGGGCACCCGAGCTACGTCATGAGCTCGTCGTTCGCCAACCAGGTGCTCGCCCAGATCGAGCTCTTCACCGACACCAAGAACGTATCCGGTCGGCGTCTACATCCTGCCGCAAGCAGCTCGACGAGAAGGTCGCGCGCCTGCAGCTGAGCAAGCTCGGGCGCGATGCTGACCGAGCTGACCGACGAGCAGGCGAAGCTACGTCGGGCGTGCCGAAGCAGGGACCGTGCAAGCCCGAGCATTCGCATACTAGGGGCCTCGAAGGGCCCCCCAGGACCCCAGCTGTCGAGCTCCCGGCGAAGCCGGGCCTCTCCGTTTTACTCGGTCGTCGGCAGGTGCGACTCTCGTCCGTGCCCCAGACGAGTTGGAGCTGACCCCGAGGACGCGCTCGAGCTTTCGCCACTGGTCGTCCTCGGTGAGCGTGTTGCCGTGGTGGGTGCTGGCGAAGCCGCACTGGGGTGAGAGGCAGAGGTCGATCGAGCGGGACGCAGCGTGTGCGCCTCGTCGATCCGGTTCTCGCCAGCGTGTCCGTCGACTCGAGAGCGCCGGATCTTCGGTCGATCACCAGGCCGAGCACCACTTGGTCTTTCCGCGCGGGCAAGAGGCGCAGCGGCTCGAGGCCGCCCGCGCGCGCCGTAGTCGCACTCCATGAAGTAGGCGGCGACGTCGGTCGAGAACATCGCCTCCAGCACGAGCGTCTCGTAGCCGCCTCGAGGCCAGCCACTCGCTGCGGAAGTTCCCGCCGGCAGGTGCATGGCCACGATCAGCCCGGCTGGACGCCGGCGATGCGCATCGATTGATGGGCGTCCGCATAGGTGCGGGGCAGCGTCACCGGATCGTCGCCGGTCGCGCGCAGGCTCCTCGCGCACCTTCGGATCGCAGAGGTACGCGAAGCTCACGTCGTCGAGCTGGAGATAGGTGCACCCGGCCCGGCGAGTGTCCGATCGCCACGCTGATAGGCCGCGGCGGCGTCGGCCCAGAACTCGGCCAGGTCGATACTGCTGCCGTGAGGACGCTCCGGCGGCCCCGCGCAGGTGCAGCATCGCGGGCGCCGGGATCGTCAGCTTCGGGGTCGCACGCGCGATGGATTTCAGAAACGCCGAAGTCGTCGGCCATGACGGGCCTCGGCGCAGTGGAGTCGGCCGGTGACCGTCGGCATGGGCGGCACGTCCTCCGGGCCTGGAACACGGATGCTCGGCACCGGTGCGGCGAGGGCGACGCCCTCGAGCTGGCGCAGGGAAACCAGAGATGCCGAGAAGTCGCGCCGGCCTCGCCGCCGGTCACGACCCGCAGGCCGTGAGCGTACGCTTGCACGCAATCACCGCGCCGCGGACGCACCGGTCTTCCACTCACGCAGCTGCGCGGGCCGGTATGGCGCCGGCCTTCTGGCCCGGGCGCGCGCTCCGTGCAGCTCTGCGTGGATCGCCAAGAGATCTGCCGACGTGCTCGGCACGGAACGGTGGCGTCATCGGTGTTCTCCCTCCGGCGGCGGCTGTACCTATGCACGAGATGACGATCCGGCTGATCGCCGTCCTCCTTCGTCGCGTCGCTGGTGTCGCGCAGGCGGCGGCACCTGCGCTGCCCGGAGCGGAGTGGACGCTCGATCAGATCAAGCTCCTCTCCGCGCCGGGAGAGCGGATGGCCGCGGGCCTGGCACCCGGGCGCGCCGACCGCGCGGCGCGCCACGTCGCCGACCGATCTCTTCCGTGCGGCGGGTCTCCGGCCCCGGTGGGCGGCGGAGGCACCTATCTCCAGGGGCCTCTTCAGCGTGCCCACCGGCACGCGGCTCGGCGACCGTCAACACGCTGGCCCTGCGCACGCCCAGCGGCGCGGGCGTTCACGCTCGGCACGGATTTCACGCCGCTGACCGTTTCCACCGACGGCGCTCATGCCGAGGGTGAGGTCGTGTTCGCCGGCTACGGCAGGTCACCGCGCCCGATCTGCAGTAACGACGACTACGCGGGGCTGCAGGCGCGAGATCGCATCGTGATCGCAAGCTGACCGGCGACCCGCGCTAGCCGGGACGATCCGGGCCAGCCCCTTTCGCCGCCCGGAGGCGTACTCACTACTCGCGCGCGGACGCACAAGATCATCAACGCCCGCGAGCACGGAGCCCGCGCGATCCTGCTCGTCGCGCATCCCCGCGAGCGCGTACGCACCTCCCCGCGGCCCTGCGCGGCCTCTCCAGGCCCAGCGGCATCCCGGCCGCCTTCCTGACGCGGAGCGCGGCCGACGCGCTGCTAGCACCGTCCGGGCGGAACGTCGCCGAGCTGGGCCACCGCCATCGATCGCGCCCTGGCGCCGCAGTCGTTCGCGCTGGCCACGGTCCAGGTGCGCGCCGAGGTCACGCTCGTGCGCGAGCGCGCCAACGATCCGTCTAACGCGGATCGGCTTGCTTCCGGGCGACGATCCGCGGCTGCGGGACGAGGCCATCGTGATCGGCGCGCACCAACGATCACCTCGGCCACGGCGGCGAGGGCTCGCTGGCGCCCGAACTGATCGGCCAAGCGCACCCCGGCGCCGACGACAACGCCTCCGGCACCGCGCTCGTGCTGGCGGCTCGCCCGCGCGTTCGCCGCCCTCGGGGCCACGGCCGCAGCGTCGCTCGTCTTCGCCACCTTCGCTCGGCGAGGAGCTGGGCCTGCTCGGCTCGGCCCACTACGTGACGCCACCCGCCGCTTTCGCTGGCCCACACCGTGCTGATGGTGAACGCCGACATGGTGGGGCACCTCGCGCGAACACCGGCTCTACGTCAGCGGCGTCGACAGCGGCACCGGGCTGCGCACTCGTGGTCAACGACGCTCGCCCAGGGTCTCGGCCTCTCGCTCGGAGCTGCGGCCGAGCCCGTTCGGACCGTCGGATCACACGTCGTTCTACGCAGCAGGCCGCCCCGTGCTCTTCCTCTTCACCGGCCCGCACGACGATCTACCACCGGCCCACGCGACACGTGGGAGCAAGATCAACGCACCGGGCCTGGCCACGGTGGCCACGCTCGCCGCGCGTGGTCGTGGATATGGCAGCGGCGCCGCGACGGCGCCGGCGTGGGTGAAGGTGGACGCGCTCCGCCGTCGTCGGCTGGGCCGCGCGGAGCGGCTACGGCGCGTACTTCGGCGTGGTCCCTGATTTCGGGGGAGCGGCGGCGACGGCGCGGGCAGCCGGCGTGCGAATCAGTGGCGTGCGGGCCGGGAGCCCGGCGGAGAAGGTCGAGCTGAAGGGCGGGCGACGTGATCGTCCGCTTCGCCGGCGTCAACGTGCGCGACGCTGGAGGATTTCGCCTTCGAGCTGCGCGGGCGGCGAGCCGGTGATCAGGTCCAGGTCGTTGTCCGACGCGACGGCAACGAGCAGCCGCTGCAGGCCGTGCTCGAGGAGCGACGCTGATGATCTCACGTCGTCGCCTGCTCGGTCTCGGTGCCGCCGGCATGCTCGCCGGCCGCGGTGTTCGGAGCACCGGCAGCAGCGAGCCGGCCGGCCCGCCACCTGCGTTACCCCGCGTGGCCGTCGATCCACCGCGAGCGGCACCTGGCCAATCTCCGGCAGCTGACGACGGGCGGCCAGAACGCCGAGGCGTACTTCGACTGGCACGGGGACACGGCTGATCTTCCAGTCCACGCGCCCACCGTACGCGTGCGACCAGATCTTCACGATGAAGACGGACGGCAGCGACGTGCGCCTGGTGTCAACGGGCTGCGGCCGCACGCACGTGCGGCTTCTTCTTCCCCGACGGCCGGCGGCTGATCTACGCCTCCACTCATCTCGCCGGCGATGCTCGCCCGCCCCCGCCCGATCGCTCCAGCGGCTACGTGTGGCCGATCTTTCCTGCTTACGAGATCGTCTCGGCCGACGCCGACGGCGGCAACATCCGCGCGTCTCACGGATCACGACGGCTACGACGCGGAGGGCGCCGTGTCGCCCGACGGCAGCGCATCGTGCTTCACCGAAATCGCTGCGCGAGGGCGACCTGGATCTCTACGTGATGAACGCCGACGGCAGCGGCGTGACGCGCCTCACCGACCGGCTCGGCTACGACGGCGGCGCGCTTCTTCTCCTGGGACGGCCGCTCCATCGTCTATCCGGGCCGCCTATCCCGACACGCCCGCCGAGCGCGACGAGTACCTGGCGCTGCTCCGGCAGGAGCTGGTGCGGCCGCGGCGAGCTCGAAGTCTTCGTGATGCGCGCCGGACGGCACCGGCGCGCGCCAGGTCACGCGAGCGGGCGGGGCGAGCTTTGCGCCGTTCATGCATCCCAACGGCCAGCAGATCATCTTCTCGTCGAACTTCGACGACCCGACCGGCCGCGCCTTCGCCCTCTATCGTGATCAACCTCGACGGCTCGGGGCTCGGAGCGCGTCACCTGGGGCGAATCGTTCGCGTCGTTCCCGATGTTCTCGCGCGACGGCCGCCAGCTGGTCTTCTGCGGCACGCGCCACGCCGCCTCGCGCGAGATCAACGTGTTCCTGGCCGACTGGGTCGGCTGAGGACGAGCGTTCGTCAGCCGGTACGGCGACGCCGCAGACGGATGCGCCAGCGAATCCGCCCGTCGCTGCACGACTCACGCTCATTAGCGCTCATCCGCTCGACCTGCGTCGCCCGCCACGCGGCGCGCGAGGTAAAGTCCCGGCCGGTTGCGGCAGAGCGCTTCGGTCGTGCGCCACGATCGCGGCCACCGGCGCTTCCAGATCGGAACGGCTCGGCGTAGGGCTGCGAGCGTGTGCCAGGGCGTAGTCGACGAACAGCTCGCAGCGGTTGCCCTCGGGATCAGGAAGTAGATCGACTCAGGCATTTGCCGTGGGTCACGATGCGGAACTGCTTGACGCCTCGTCCTGCAGCCGGGCGTGCATCGTCTTGAGGTCTTCGAGCGTGTCGAGCTTCAGCGAGATCTGGATTCGATGACGTTGTGCTCCACACTCCGGGCGGGCGGCCGGTGACCAGGACGATCTGGTGGTGCTGGTCAGGATCGTGCGACAGGAAGCACAGCGTGTTACCGCCGGCGATCTCGCCCTTGTCCATGACCAGCAGGCCCAGCATGCGCGCGTGTAGAAGTCCTGCATGCGGGGCAGATCGGTGACGTGGATCCCCAGATGACTGAAGACGGCGGTCGGGGTGGGCATGGTCATCCTCCTGGACGCGGCTTGACGCGGCCAGCGTCGCGAGGGCAGTATCCGTCCTTGCGTGCGCGGGTCAGCTTCTGGAGTTCTAGCCTGCTGAGGGGTGAGGCGTCGGCTGACAATCGTGCGGTCGTCGTCGATCCTGCAGCGCCGGGCCGGCTCGTCATCCAGTCGGTCGCCGACCCCGTCCCCGACCGCGGCGAAGCGCTCGTGCGCGTGCGCGCGATCTCGCTCAACCGGGGCGAGGTCCGGCGCTCGAGGCATGGCGGCGGCCGGCTGGCGGCCGGGCTGGGATCTGGCCGGGCAGGTCGAGCGCGCGGCCGCCGACGGCTCGGGCCCGCGGGTCGGCGCGCGCGGTCGTCGGGCTTCTGGCGCGAGGGCGCCTGGGCCGAGCGGGTCGTCGTGCCGACCCACGCGCTCGCCGAGCTGCCCGACAAGGTCACCTTCTCGCAGGCCGCGACGTTCCCGGTGGCCGGGCTGACCGCGCTCCACGCGCTCGCCAAGGGCGGCCTCCTGCTCAGGCGTCGCGTGCTCGTCACCGGCGCCACCGGCGGCGTCGGCGACTTCGCCGTGCAGCTCGCGCGGCTCGCCGGCGCCCACGTGACGGCCAGCGCCCGGCGCGCCGACCAGGTCGCCGCGCTGCGCCAGCTCGGCGCGCACGAGGTCATGGTGGGCGACGAGATCCCGCCGTCGCCCAAGTACGACGTCGTCATCGAGTCGGTCGGCGGCCGGACGCTCGGCACGGCGCTGGCCGCGCTCCAGCGCGGCGGCGTGTGCGTCACGCTCGGCGTGTCGGCGTCCGCCGAGGTCACGTTCGACACGCGGACGTTCTTCGTCACCGGCCGCTCGACGCTGTACGGCTTCTACCTCTTCACCGAGCTCGGCAGCGAGCCGGCGTCCGTGGGCCTGCGCCGGCTGGCCGACCTCGTGGCCGCCGGGCCAGCTGGCGCCCCACATGAGCCTCGAGCGGCCGTGGACGGAGATCGGTCAGGTCGCGCAGGACCTGATGGCCCGGCGCTTTCCCGGCAAGGCCGTGCTGACCGTGGAGTGATCGAGACCTTCGCCGCCCTGCGGGGCGGAACTATCTGCTTCTACTGGATCGGGCTGGTCTTCTACGTCCTGGGGCACCGGGCGGAATACGTGACCTTCGCCTGGCTGACCTGGGAGGTCAGCGCACGATCCGCTGTCGCTCGGCTACCTCGGCTGGCGCAGGGCGTGCCGCTCGTGCTCTTCCAGCTCTTCGGCGGCGTCGCTGGCCGACCGCACCGACCGGCTTCGCCTGCTGCTCGTGCACGCAGATCCTCACCGCGCGTGACCCTGACCGTCGCCTTCGTCCTGACCGTGCTCGGGTCATCGCGCGCTTCCAGCACCTGCTGGTGCTGGCCGCCCTGAGCAACACGTTCCGCGCCTTCGACGAGCCGAGCCGGCATGTCGCTGATCCCGCAGCTGGTCGAGCGCGAGCGACTGTCGAACGCGATCGCGCTCGGCTCCATCCCTGGCAGGCAGGGCGCATGATCGGCCCGTCCATCGCCGGCATCCTGATCGCGGCCTTCGGCGGCGCCGTCGGCTTCGGGATGGCGGCCGCCGCCTCGTACATCGCGCTCGTCCTCTACAGCCGGCTGCGCGCTGGAGCGGCCACGCGCCGGCCCGCGACGGCCAGCACGTGCTGCAGCAGTTCGTCGAAGGGCCTCAGCTTCGTCGGACACAACTTCGTGTTCGCGAGCCTCATCGCGCCTGGCGCTCTTCAACAGCCTGTTCGGCCATGTCGTACGTGACGCTGCTGCCGATCTTCGCCGACTGGTACTTCGGCAGCCGGCTCGACCGGCTACGGCCTGCTGAACGCCGCGCACGGCGTCGGCGCGCTGGTCGGGACGCTGACGCATCGCGACGCATCGCCCAGCGCATCGCGCCGGCCGGGCACGACCTTGCTGATCGGAGCGGCCGGCCTCGGCGTTCTCTTGATGACGTTCTCGCAGGCGCCCACGATGGCGCGTGGCGATCCCGGCCCTGGTGCTGGTGGGGTTCAGCAACACGTTCTACCTCACCCAGGTCAGCACGTTCATCCAGCAGAGGCGTGCCCGACCATCTGCGCGGCCGCGTGCTGAGCCTCTACTCGCTCTGCTGGAACCTCCTGCCGATCGGCGGCCTGCTGGCCGGCGTGCTGGCCGCGGCGGTGGACGCGCGCTTCGCCATCCTGGTCGGCGGCGGCGTGGTCGCGGCGAACGCCCTGCTCCTGCTCACCTCCGCCCGGCTGCGCGCGATCGGACACCGTCCGGGGCTGAGCGCGGCGATCTGACGATCTGCTAAAGTTTCTCCCGTTGGCGCTTCTCCCGACGAGGCTGAGATCGGTCGCGCACGTCACCGCCGTGGCTCGGTGAGCGTCGTGCCGGTGATCCTCGTCGCCGGCGGCGTCGGGCTCGCGCACGCCGCCGAGCCGGTCTTCGACGTTCAGCTCGAAGTGCGCGACGGCTTGGTCGCGGTGGACCCCGCCACGACCACGTTGCATCTCGACCGCCTGGGCGCGGGACGCGCCACCTTCGAGGCAGTGCGGTCTCACCCCCGAGCGCGTGCAGGCCGAGCTCATCCAGTATCTGGATCCGGTGCTCCGCAAGCCCGGTCGAGTGCTGGAGCAGCGAGTGGCGCCCGGGGCCCAGGCCGATCTGCGGGCGCTGATCGAGCGGGACGCCCGCCACGGCCGCGATGGCGCACCTCACCGCGCCCTGGCCCGATGCCGACCAGAAGGTGCTGGCGTGGGTCGAGGCGCACAAGTCGGATCGCCAGCTGGTGCCGAACACCGGGGAGGACTTGCGCGACATCTACAAGAACATCCTCCGCGACGGGAACAACGGCCTGGCCGACGGTCCGCTCATCTCGTTGGTCGAGGATCTCGACGACGATGACGAGATCACAGCCGCTGGCCCGCAGCGGTCGCCTGCCCTTCACGCTCGCGGCCCCGATCACCGGCGAGTACTCACGCCACGCCGACGAAGAACGTCAAGCAGTGGGAAGCGCTACGCAAGAATCTCGCACGGGACGTGCTGGACGCGCTTGGGTGCCAGCTCTGGTACCGCGACGCCGGTCGTGGATCGGCTCGCGGACTACCTCGAGATGCGCGGCATCGCGGTCAAGCCGTGCCGGGCCGATGCCGACCCACCGGAGCCGGAGCCGTCGCGCAGGTCGGCCTCTCGCCCGAGAAGCCGCACTTCGACGGGCAGCGCGTGGCGGGTGTCCGCGTCAGATCTCACCCGATCCGATGATCGCGGGCGTGCTTGCTCCGCACCCCGCCCGACGACACCAAGACGATCGCCAAGGCGCTCTATCTGCTCGCTGCCCTCCGACGACTATGCGAAGGTCGTCGGTCGGCCTCGGTCTATCTGTGCACCATGCAGGCCCCCTGGAAGGAAGAGGTCAACGGTACGCTGGTGACCGGCTCGCTCGTCAGCCTGCGTCTGCGCCAGGCGCCGGGCTCTGACCTCCGGCTCGCTCGCGAGTACGCGTCACGCGTCGCTTCCTCGCCGAACGGATGCGCTCGCTCGAAGCGGGCGGCTTCACGGTGAGCCCCGCCTATCCCGAGGAGGAGAACCCGCCCGACAACCCGCCATCCGGGAGGACAGGCCCAACGCCGCGCACGTGGACCCACCTGCTGATCTCGCCGACGGGCAACGTCTCGGCGATGACCGCGCTCGCTCACCCCGCCGACGCCACGCTGCCCGACTGCAACACGCCGGTCGATCCGAAGAATCTTGGCCAGGCGGCGCCGCCCGCTACGACCGCGGCAAGGATACGGTGCGCCCCGAGACATTCGCGCACGAGCCGAGCCGACGCGACGCGAGCGCGCGCCGCCCCGGCTACGAGCCGGAGCATCCTCAACCAGTTCCGTCTCGGCGTCGAGTACACGGCCGGCCGACCCGCGCGGCTCGTCGGCGGCTACACGCGCGTGGGGCTCGCGGGCGACGACGCGCTGTCGAGCCAGATCGGCTATCAGGACCAGGTGTCCGGCGATCTGCAGTACAGCCGCGATTTCGTCGCGTTCGGCGCGCTGGGCCGACGCCTGCAGCTGTCGGTGCGCGGCTTCTCCGAGCTTCACGCCGGACCGGCGCCTGGCGAGCGGCAGCAACAGCGACGAGCGCCGCACGGGCGGCGAGGCGCGCGGCACGCTCGATCTGTGGCGGGATCTCGACGGTCACTGGGGCCAGCTGGAGGTCGGTACCAGCTGGCGCGAGAGCAAGACCGAGCACGACGGTCACACGGTGGACCGCAACGACATCACCCTTCTGGACATCGGGCTGCACTACTTCAAGAGCTGGGACGGCACGCCGGCGTCCGGACGGCTGGAGGTGGATCCGCTGGTCACGCTGGGCTACGCGAACGCGGAGTACGCCAAGCCGGCCATCGACGCCCGCTACCACCAGTTCGTCGGCGCGTTCATCCAGTGGGAGGCGCGGGCCACCGGCGTGCACCACGATCGGCGGTAACGTGCCGCAGGTCGAGCTGCCGTCGTTCGGCGGCGATGGATCGGTTCGTGGTTACAAGGCCGACGCCGGGCTGGCGAGAACGGTCTGGGCGGTGCAGAACGAGGCGTGGTTCCCAGGTCCGGCTCGATCTGGGCCTGCCCGGTGCGGTGAGCACGTTTCTTCGCCAGCAACGCGGCGGTCGCCGTCTTCGGCGACGTCGGCGGAGCTCCACGACTCGCAGGATTCGTTCAGCGGCGTGAAGGCGGGCGCGGGCGTCGGCCTTCGCCTGGTGTGGCAGGACTACCTGACGCTCCCGGCTGGACTGGGCGCACGCCGTCGGTGATCAGGAGCGGGCACCACAAGGGGAGCGCGGTGTATTTCACGGTGACGACGCGGAGGGGATTCTGATGAGGAGCTCTTTGCGCTCAAGGTCAACGGACAGACGTTCAACTGCGACACCGACGGTCGCGTCTCCGACTCGGGCCAACGTGATCGGCACCTGGAACACCACCCCCGACAACAAGATCCGGATCACGCCGCAGACCGGCAACGTGACCGAGGTGCCCGTGCGGTGGCGCTTCAACGAGTCGAACCAGCTCACCCTGAGCCAGGGGCGGCACCGTGGTGTTCACGGCGATCAACACGCCCCAGGGGCTGCCGCGTTACCGGCTCGTGAAGAACGTGCTCATGGTCGACCCCGACGGCGACGGCGACTTCGAGTTCGCGCTGGGCTGCCGCTGGGGCATGGACGGCGCCGGCAATCTCAAGCTGTCGATCAGCGGCGGTGCCTCGATCCTCGACGGCTTCATCGAGGACTCGCGCTCGCGCTTCCGGTTCCAGTTCTACGACAAGACGCTGGCCAACTTTCCTCCAGCCTCGTGTTCAGCGGGGCCTGGGAGCGCGTCACCAAGGCCGGCGACGACAAGAGCATCCAGCTCCACTTCAAGCTGGACGATCCCTCGCTGGAGGACCCGGCGGCGCCGCTGAACCTGCCGCAGGCGGTCAAGGTCGATCCCGCGCGCAATCACCTGGTGCTCGTCTACCAGTCGGGCAGCTACGGCGAGCGGCGTGGCTGGAGTTCCAGGGCACGGTCGAGATCAAGCCCAACTGGACGGTGAGCTTCAAGATCGCCGACTCAAGGAAAGGCGGCGTCAAGAAGTCCCGCATCGACGTCGAGACGACCTTCGAGTGGGACCACGCCCAGGGCAAGCTGGCGCTCTTACGTGGGGCGCGAGAAGAAGCCGGGCGCCCAGGTCATCGGGGGTGGGCGGCGCGCTGCAGGCCCAGTTCAAGAACGGCTCGCTGGCCTGGACCTTCAACTACCGCAAACAGCACCGCCGGCGGCCGGTCCGTGATGACCATCGCCACCGCGGTCGAGTTCAGGTTCGAGAACAATGCGATCTGGATCCAGTACACGCAGGCCGGCAAGGACTGGAAGACCAACATCACCAGCCAAGCTGGCGCAGGACACACTTCGTCGTCAGTGGCGGGATCGAGATCGCCCAGGATCCCCAGGGGCCGGCACCTCGGGGCCTTCATCGGCGGTCAGCTTCTAGCCGTGGCGGACACCGAGGCGGCGATCATGCTGACGCTGCGCCGGCCTGACCACGCTCGAAGGCGAAGCACCAACGACGGCGGCTCCTGCGAAGGCGTCGGCGTCTTCCGCCGCAACGGCCGCAAGATCGTCACCATCAACCGTGCGCTTCATCGACTCACGCCGGACGCCGACACGCGCGACGATTCCGGCGGAGGGCCTGGTAACGCCGCAGGCGTCCCCGCCTGCGGCTTCCCGGGTCGGTTGAATCACCGGATCGGCGCGCAACGAGCGAGATCAGCGATTTGCGCGCGCCAGCACCGCGTGTAGGAGGACGTTGACGCCGGGGACGGTGTAGTCGAGCTCGGCGTGCTCGGCCTCGTTGTGGGAGATGCCGTCGCGGCAGGGCGTGAAGATCATCGCGGTGGGCGCGATCGCGAGATGTAGTAGGCGTCGTGGCCGGCCTGGCTCAGGATGTCGCGGTGCGGGACGCCCAGGCGCTCCGGCGGCCTCGCGGATGAGCCGGATGCAGCCGGGATCGAAGCGCTCGCTGCCGAAGCTGCCACTCGCCCGGCGACGCGCATCTCGACGTTGGCGCGCCGCGCGCACTCCGGCATCGCCGCTTTCACCTCGGCCCACATCCGGTCGGCCACCTCGCGCTCGGCGTGGCGCACGTCGCAGGTGAGCTGCGCGTACTCGGAGAGGATGCCGGCCTTGTTGGGCCAGGCCACCAGGCGCGGCCACCGTGGCCTTGCCCTCGGTGGCGTGGTACTTCCAGCCGACCTCGTTGACGGCGACGGCCAGCATCGCCGCGCCCACCAGCGCGTTGCGCCGGCGGTCCATCGGCGTCGGTCCCGCGTGGGCGGTCTCGCCGTGGACGTCGACGTGCATGCCGCGCGCGCGCGTAGCCGCCCACCACGATGCCGACGGGCACCGCCTCGCGGTCGAGGATCGGGCCCCTGCTCGATGTGCAGCTCGAAGTAGGCGTCGATGCCGCGGCCGCCCACCGCGGCTCTTGCCGTCGTAGCCGATGCGCTCGAGCTCGCCGCCGAACACGTTGCCGTCGTCGTCGCGCAGCGCCAGCACCCAGTCGACGTCGAAGACGCCGGCGAACGCGCCGGAGGCGACCATGGGCGGCGTGAAGCGCGCGCCCTCCTCGTTGGTCCAGCACACGAGCTCGAGCGGGCGCTTGCGTGCGCCACGCGCCGCGTCGTCGAGCGTGCGGAGCACCTCGAGACCGGCCAGCACGCCGACGATGCCGTCGTACTTGCCGCCCGCGACCTGCGTGTCGAGATGGCTGCCCATCAGCACGGGCGGCAGGTGGTCGTCGCGGCCGGGCCGGCGAGCGAAGATGTTGCCGACGCGGTCCACGCTGATCGTGCAGCCCGCCTCCGTGCACCAGGTGACGAAGAGATCGCGCATCTCCTTGTCGGCGTCGGTGAGGGCCAGGCCGGCGCAGACCGCCCGCCTTGCCGGGGCCGATCTGGCCCGAGCGCATGACGGTGCTCCAGAACGCGGCCGGCGTCGATCTCGATCAGCGGTCTCGCGTGTGCTCATGCGCCCCATCATGCCTCAGCCCGGACGGGCCGGCTGGGCGCGACAATACCCGCGTGAGCATGTCGATCCGTCCACCGGCCAGCACTATCCCCTCACCGAGGCGCGCTGGCGCGCCGACAACGGGCACTATCTCAACCTGGCCCCGGCGCCCGGGCTCGGGCGCGCTGACATCGACGCTTCACGCCATTCGGTCTGGCGCTACGCCAGAGGCGCTGCGCGTGGACGTCGCGCACGCGGTCAGCCTGGGCGAGGGTGGGACTCCGCTCGTCGCGGGCGACTGGAACGGCGCGCCGGTCCTCTGCAAGCTCTCGAGTTCATGATGCCGACGGGCTCGTTCAAGGACCGCGGCATGACGGTGATGGTGAGCTATCTCCGGAGTCGCAGCATCGATCGCCTGCTGGAGGATTCCTCCGGGAACGCCGGCGCGTCGCCTGTCCGCCTGCCGCGGCTGCCGCCGGCATGCAATGCCGCGTGCTCGTGCCCGAGACCGCGTCGTATCCGAAGATCGCCCAGATCGCTGCCTGCGGCGCGGACGTCGTGACGATCAAGGGTTCGCGCCAGGACGTGGCCGAGGCGGCGCTCCGCCAGAGTGCGGAGATCTTCTATGCGAGCCACAACTGGCAGCCCTTCTTCGTGGAAGGGATCAAGACGCTGGCTTACGAGCTGTGGGAGCAGCTCGGCTTCGCGGCGCCGGACAACGTCGTGGTGCCGCTCGGCTACGGCAGCAACGTCCTCGGTGCCGACGTCGGCTTCGCCGAGCTGCTGCGGCGCGGCGAGATCGCCCGGCGGCCGCGGATCTTCGGTGCGACAAGCGGCCCGCTGCGCCCCGTTGGCCGCCGCCTTCCAGGCACATTCCGAGCGCCTCGTACCGACGGAGATCGCGCCGACCATCGCGGAGGGCATCGCGACCGCGCAAGCCCACACGCGTGGCCGAAGTGCTACGCGCCGTCCGAGACAGCGGCGGGGCCATCGTCGCCGTCGAGGAGGCGGAGATCGTCGTGCGGCCCTGCGCGATCTCGCCGGCCGGGGCCTTTACGTCGAGCCTACCTCCGCGGTCGCCGCGGCCGGCCTGAGTCGGTTATTCTCGAGCGGCAACCATCCTCCCGCACGAGCGCACGGTCCTGGTTCTGACCGGCTCCGGCCTCAAGGCCTCGGCCACCATCGGCGAGCTGCTGAAACTTGCGTCCGCGTGCCGTGTAACCGCACATCGCACGGCGAACCGTGACCTCTGACCGCGTTCTGCGCGTCGCCAGGCCAACGGACAACCTGGCCACCACGGCCGCCATGTACGAGGCGGGGCTTGGCTTCGCGGTGCTCGCGCGGTTCACAGATCATGAAGGCTTCGACGGCGTGATACTGGGACACCCTCGGTATCCCTACCATTTCGAGTTCACCCAGCAACGCGGGCACTCGGTCGGTACGGCGCCGACCAAGGATCACCTGCTGGTGTTCTACATCCCCGACGGCGACGAATGGGAGGAGAGCTGCGCTCGCATGCTGGCGGCCGGGTTTCGGCGCGTCTCGTCCTGCCAACCCCTACTGGGATGTTCACGGGGAGGACGTTTGAGGATGTCGACGGATATCGCGTCGTGCTGCAGCATTCAGCATGGTCCGAATGAGTGAGGCGGAGACCTGGGACGCGCACTGACGAGCTGTTGCAGGATCCGCGCTATGCGCCGCTGAGAGTCTCAACGGGACCCGGTCCCGGATCTCTGATCGCTGCTTCGGCGGGGTCTTCGCCTGGCCGGATCGCTTCCGCCGCGGGCGTGACCCACACCTCGCCTCCCGCTCCGACGATCTTCATCAGGAGGACGAGCCCGGTTTCGGTCAGCCAGCACCCCGCGCGCACACTCTTGCATGGGCACCTCCCGAGGGGAGGATCAGATGCTATCCCAGTCAGGGAGGGTGCCATGACCTTCGTTCCGCACGATCCCGCCGTCCGAGGCCGAAGGGCCGGTGCGAGAGATGTACTCAACAGATTCACGCCCGATTCGGGCACGTTCCCAACTGGGCGCAGGCCTTCAGTCTGAGACCTGGCGTGATGGAGGGGTGGATCGCCTCTCCTGAGGTCTATCCAGCCTAACCTTCCCGTCCGAAGCTACGAGCTCGCGACTCCTGGCCGCTGCGCGTGCGCTGCGGAGCTCGTACTGCTCCTTGGCGCACGGTCGCGTGCTGGCGGACAAGGTGCTCCGATGACGGCCTCCGTGACCGCGATCATGAAGGGCTTGCCCGAGGCCCCCTCGACCCGAGCGAGCGCGCCATGATGGCGTTTGTGGAGAAGGTCGCCCTCAACGCCGACCGCATCACCTCGGCAGATATCGAGCTGCTCCGGTCCCACGGTTACCGGGACGAGGAGATCTTCGACTTCGCGGCGGCCGCGGCGGCCCGCTGCTTCTTCAGCAAGCTTCTTGACGCCCTGGGAGTACTGGCTGACTCGACCTTCAACGATCTGGAGCCGACCCTGCGGCAAGCGCTGACGGTGGGAAGGCCAGTCGCCGATCGGTCATGATCGCCGCGCGGATACCGCAGCGGGTCGGTTGGCTGGCACCGGCTGTTCTGGCGATCGTGCTGATGATCACGCCAGTCCTCGCCGCCGACGATGCCAGCGAAGCGTGGCTGGCGCTGGTCAAAGGCGGCCACGTCGCGGTGATTCGCCACGGGGAATGCGCCGCCCGGCTATGGCGGCGACCCGCCCGGCTTCAGGCTCGATGACTGCAAGACACAACGGAACCTGGATGACATCGGGCGCGCGCAAGCCAGGGCGCTCGGCGAGGCCTTTCGAAAGCACGGCGTGCGCGTGGACCGGATCGTGTCCTCCCCGATCTGCCGCTGCCTGGAGACAGCGCAGCTGATGGCGGTCGGCCCTGGTTGAGACTTCCGGGGCCCTCCCTTCCTGATATAGGTCCGAGTGAGACCCGGGTCTTGCAGGTTGAAGGAGATGGTGTCCTCGTGGCGCGGACCGGGCACGCTTGTGCTCGTGACTCACGGGCTGGCCTTTGGCCGCCTGACCAGGTCCTTCCTGAACAGGCCGAAACGGCCGTACTTCAACCGGCGCTGGGGCATCCCCAGGGGGAAATCTGGTGGGGAAGATCGCGCCACCCCAATAGCCGCGAGGAGGGGCTCAGCGTGATGTCGGTCCGACGCGTTCTACGACGAGCTGGCGTCCCGGTATCACCTCATCTACGAGGACTGGGACGCGAGCGTCGGGCGGCAGGGCGCAGCGCTGGCGTCCGCTCATCGCGGAATGCTGGGGAGCCGACGCCCGTACTGCGCTGGACGCTGCGCTGGGCATCGGGACCCAGGCGCTCGGGCTTGTCGGAAGGGGTTTCCGGGTCACAGGCTCGGATATCTCCATCGGCGCGGGTCAGCCGGGCGCGACGCGAAGCGGCATTACGGGGTATGCCACTCGTCTCTCTGGTGGCCGACTTCCGCGCGCTGCCGGTGCGCTCGGCGACCTTCGATGTCGTGCTCGTCTGTGACAACGCCCTCCCTCATCTCGACGGCGACGGGGACATCCGAGGTCGCGCTTGCCGGAATGCCTCCGCTGCGTGCGTCACGGTGGCGGGTGTCTGATCTCGATGCGCGACTACGAATCACCGCCGCCGGCCGGGACGGTCGAGGTGCGACCGTACGGCGAGCGTCTCTGGAACGGCCGTCGGTATCATCTGCGCCAGGTGTGGACGTGGCGCGGGCCGCGATACGATGTGTCGCTGGAGATCACACCAGCCGACGGAGCCGAAGCAGAGGTCAGCGTCCTGAAGACCAGCTATCTCGCAATTCCCGTGGAGCGGGTTGGCCACGCTGATGCGCACCGTGGGCTTCCAGAATGTGCGCCGTGTCGACGGGCGATTCTTTCAACCGGTGCTGGTCGGCACGCGGCCGGTGGCCTGACGTCGCAAGGGTGACGCGGTCAGGCGAAGAGAGGAGGACCCCATGACCCATCCATCGGCGACCTCACTCCGCGGTGCCGCCACGGTGTTCGTGGTGCAGGACGTGCTCCGGAGCGTGGAGCACTATCGCGATGTGCTCGGGTTTCACACCGAGTTCACGTATGGCCAGCCCACGTTCTACGCGGGAGTCGAGCGAGACGGCGTGGCCATTCATTTCCAGGCGGCGAGCAAGACGACACGGCCGCCTGGCCAGGGAGCCGTCAACTCTTTCGTCACCAAGTGCTTCGAAATGGAGCCGAAGCAGCCACGAACAACGCCGTGAGGCCGACGGCGCGTTAGGCCTCCCGCCACGCGCTGGCTGCCGGTCGAGCGTCGTCGTCGCCTCCGCGTCCAGCTTCAGCTCGATGCCGCCGACGATCTCCTTTGAGCTGCGCCACCGACGTCGCGCTGGCGATCGGCGCCGTGATCCCGGGCCGATGGGCCAGCCACGACAGCGCGACCTGCGCCGGCGTGGCGCCGACGCCTCGCCGCCACCTTCTCGACGGCGGCGATCACGGCGAAGCCGCGGTCGTTCATGTAGCGTCTTCTGCACGCCGGCCGCGCGCGCGGTCGTGGGCAGGTCGCGCCGCCGCGCTGGTACTTGCCCGACGAGGAAGCCGCTGGCCGAGCGAGGAGTACGGGAATCACGCCGACGTCCTGCTCGAGGCAGAGCGGCTCCAGCTCGCGCTCGTACTCGTCGCGGATGACCAGGTTGTACTTCGGCTGCAGGCACTCGTAGCGCACGTAGCCGCCGCGGCTCGCTCTCCCAGAGCGCGCGCGTGAGCCGCCACGCCGAGTGGTTCGGAGCGCCGATGTAGCGCACCTTGCCCTGGCGCACGAGGTCGTCGAAGGCGCGCAGCGTCTCGTCGAGCGGCGTGTCGCGATCGTCCCAGTGGGCCTGGTAGAGATCGATGTAGTCGGTCTTGCAGCCGCGGTCAGCGAGGCCTCGACCGCCTGCATGATGTGCTGACGCGAGAGGCCGCGCGTCGTTCGGCCCGGCGCCCATCGGTCCGCACACCTTGGTCGCCATGATCACCGCGTGGCGGTTCTTGCGCGCCGCCATCCAGATGCCCAGCGCCGTCTCGGACTCGCCGCCCGTGTTGCCCGGCGCCCATCGCGAGTAGACGTCGGCGGTGTCGATGAAGTTGCCGCCGGCCTCGACGTAGGCGTCGAGCACGGCCTCGAGGCCTTCTGGTCCGTCGTCCAGCCGAACGTGTTGCCGCCCAGGCACAGCGCGGCGACCCTCATGCCCGGTCCGCCCAGCTTGCGCATCAGCATGCGAGCTTCTCCTTGTGGCGGGCTAGGGCCGCGCCGTCATTTGTCGAGGGTCCATCCCATAGAACAGTGGTGTGCCCTTGTCGCCGGGCCGCGGCCACGGGTGCTCGCCGCGCGCGCTCGTCGATGTCCGCGCCCCAGCCGGGCGCGTCGCCGAGCCAGATGTGGCCGTCGCGGATCACCGGCGGCTTGGTGACGAGCGTCCCCTTCCACGGCACGTCGTCGATGTCGATCTCCATGATGCGCACGTTGGGCAGCACCGCGCACAGGTGCAGCGAGTGCAGATCGGCCAGATGGCTGTAGTAGTTGTGCGGGCGCGATGTTGATCTCGTACGCCTCGGCCATGCCGGCCGATCTGCACGGCCTGCGAGAAGCCGTTCCACGGCACGTCGATGATGCGCCACGTCCACCGCGTGCTTCTCGAGGAACGGCCGGTACTGCCGCGTGCTCGATCAGGCTCTCGCAGGAGGCCAGCCGCGGTGGAGGTCGACTGCTTGATCTGCAGCAGGCGCCGGCGGTCCCAGTTGTCGTACTCCACCCACTGCATGTCGTACGCTCCAGCAGCTTGGCGATGCGCAGCACGCCCTCGGTGCGGAAGTTGTAGTTCAGGTCGAGGCACAGAGTCCGACCTTGCGGCCCGACCGCGTCGCGGAACGTGCCGATGAGCCGCTCGATGGCCTCCAGGATCTCCACGCGTGGGCGCGCCGTCGGTGGTGTTGATGCCGCTGGCGAAGCCGGGGAAGTAGCACGGTCGCCGGATCGCCGGGGATGACGATGTTGGTCTTGAGCGCGGTGAAGCCGCGGGCCACCACCTCGCGCCCGAGCGCGGCGATGTCGTCGTAGGTCTTCAGCGGCGGCGTGCCGAGCATGTGTGCCCATGCGCGCGCGCGCGTGGTGCCGCAGTGCGACCAGTAGAGGCGCACGCGATCGCGCAGCGGGCCGCCGAACAGCTCGTAGACGGGCACGCCGAGCGCCTTGGCCTTGATGTCCCAGCAGCGCCAGCTCGATGCCGGCCATGGCCTTGTGCGTCACGCCGCCGAGGTTCTGCCGCGTGCGGCGCAGCATGTCCCAGTACAGCCGCTCGACCGGGCGCGGATCCTGCCCGATCGAGCAGGTCGGCCATGTCGCGGACGCACCCGGCGATGCCCGCACGGGCTCCGGTTGTCGCTGCACTCGCCCCACCCGACGAGCCCACCGTCGGTCTCGATCCGCACGAACGTCCACGGCCGCCAGCCGCCGTCACAGTGCAGCGCCTCCACGCGTCGCGATCTTCATCGCTCCTCCCTCGGGACCGAGGGCAAGATACTGGTCTGGCCATGGCCTACAACGCGTGGTTCCAGTGCATCAACGGCTGCCCGGGCGCGTTCGATCTCCGGGAGGTCATCTACCGGTGCCCGCACGTGCGGAGACCTCGCTCGAGGTCCAGCACGACGTGGAGGCGCTGCGGTCACGGTCAGCCGCCGCCTGGATGCAGCTGTTCGACGACCGGTACCGCCGCAACATCTACCCGTACGGCTCCGGGGTCTGGGGCAAGAAGGAATGGGTGGTGCCCCTTCATCGACAACGAGAACATCGTGTCGATGTACGAGGGCAACTCCAACCTCCTCTGGGCTGACCGCTACGGCAAGCAGCTCCGGGTCGAGGACCTCTGGATCAAGCAGTGCGGCAACTCGCACACCGGGTCGCTTCAAGGACCTGGGCATGACCGTGCTGGTCTCCGTGGTCAAGGAGATGATGGCGGGCGGTGCGCCCATCGACGCGGTTGCCTGCGCCTCCACCGGCGACACCTCGGCGGCGGTCGGCGCCTACTGCGCGGCGGCGGGCATCCCGTCGGTGGTGCTGCTGCCCCAAGGACAAGGTGTCGATCGCCCAGCTGGTACAGCCGCTCGCCAACGGCGCCCTCGTGCTCTCGCTCGACACCGACTTCGACGGCTGCATGGCCCTCGTCCAGGAGATCACGAAGGAGCAGGCGCATCTACCTGGCCAACTCGATGAACAGCCTGCGCATCGAGGGCCAGAAGACGGTGGCCATCGAGATCGTCCAGCAGTTCGACTGGGAGGTACCGGACTGGATCGTCATCCCGGGCGGCAATCTCGGCAACGTGCACGCGCTCGGGCCAGGGCTTCACCGATGATGCAGGAGCTGGGGCTCGTGAACCGGCTCCCGCGGATCTGCCTCGCCCAGGCGGAGCGGGCCAACCCGCTCTACCGCTCGTTCCTCGAGGACTTCAAGCGCTTCGAGCCCGATCACCGCTCAGCCGACGCTGGCCACCGCCATCCAGATCGGCAACCCGGTGAGCGTCAAGCGCGCGATCCGCACGCTCCAGCAGTTCAATGGGGTCGTCGAGCAGGCCAGCGAGCAGGAGCTCGCCGGACGAGGCGGCGCGCGCGGACCGGACCGGCATGTTCAATTGCCCGCACACGGGCGTCGGCTCTCGCCGCGCTCCGCAAGCTGGTCGACCGCAAGGTCGTCCGCTCCGGCGAACGAGTCGTAGTGCTCTCGACTGCGAACGGGCTCAAGTTCGCCGACCAGAAGGCGGCCTATCACATGGGCGCATTGGACGGGCATCAAGCCGGCGCACCGGAACAAGCCCGTCGAGCTGCCCGCTGACGCCAAGCGGGTCGCCCGGGCCATCGCGCGCCACGTCGAGAAGGCGCGGGCGCTGGTGCCGTGATGGAGCGAGCGCGTCGAGCCCGGCCGCGTCGACCCGCCGCGCAAGCCTGTCGGCCCCAGTACGCTCGCGGTGCACGGGGTGAACCGCGCCCCAAGCTGGCGCATGCTCGCTCGCTACCCCGATCGTGCAGACCGCCACCTACACCTTCGCGAATACCCAGGAGCTGAAGGATCACTTCGACGGCAAGATCGAGCGCGTCGAGTACGGGCGCTACGGCAACCCGACGCCAGAGCGATCGCGGAGGCCAAGCTGGCCGCGCTCGAGGGCGCGGGCGACTGCCTGCTCTTCGCGAGCGGCATGGGCGGCGATGACCACCGCGCTCTTCGCCATGCTGCTCGCGCGAGGCACCCACGTCGTGGTCACCGACGACAGCTACCGGCGCACCCGGCAGTTCCTGAACCAGACGCTGTCGCCGCTACGGCATCGAGGTGTCGACGGTGCCGGCGGGCGACTACGAGGCGCTGGAGGACGCGATCCGGCCCACCACCCGCGTGCTGCGTGAGCGAGTCGCCCACGAATCCCTACAATCGCATCCTCGACCTCGAGCGGTTCGCGGCCATCGGCCGGCGAGCACCGTGTGAAGACGGTGATCGACGCCACGTTCGCGACGCCCTACAACCAGCGCCCGCTGGAGTGGGGTGTGGACGTGGTCGTGCACTCCGCCACCAAGTACCTGGGCGGCCACAACGACCTCCTCGCCGGTGCGGTGCTGGGCTCGACGCGAGCTGGTGGGGCGCCATCCGGGGCACTGCAGGGCATCACCGGCGCGATGATCGATCCCGTTCGCGGCGTACCTCCTGGTCCGCGGGCTCAAGACCTTCGCGCTCCGCATGGAGCGCCAGAACGCCAACGCGCAGGCGGTGGCCGAGTTTCTCGCCGCGCACCCGCGGATCACCGCGGTGCACTACGCCGGGCCTGCCCGAGCCATCGCGAGCACGCCGTCGCCCGGAGGCAGATGCGGGGCTTCGGCGGCGTGGTCTCGTTCGAGGTGGCGGCGGATCTCGACGCGGCCGCCCGCGTGGTCGACGCGTGCGCCATCCCGCACATCGCGGCCTCGCTGGGCGGCGTGGAGAGCGCTGATCGAGCAGCCCGCCATCATGAGCTTCTACGAGCTCACGAGCGACGAGCGCCTCGAGATCGGGATCAAGGACAACCTGATCCGCTTCGCGGTCGGTATCGAGGACGCCGACGACCTCATCGCCGACCTCGCCCAGGCCCTCGACGCCTGACGCGGCGCCGCCCGATCTGATCGCCTCGAGCTCCGCCGGCTCGACGAGCGCGACGTCGCGTTCGTCGCGTCGCTCTACGCCGACCCGCGGGTCACGCGTGGCCTCCTCCGGATCCAGGACCCGATCTCTCAGGAGCAGGCCCGGGACATCTGCCGCGAACCGCCGACGCACAGTGGCGAGCATCGCTTCGGCGCCGTCCTGGCCACCGACGGGCAGCTTGATCCGGACTCGGCATCGTGCGCCAGCGCATCGAGCGATCCGACGGTCGCGACCATCGGGTACTCGGTCCTCCCGGCGTTCTGGAGCCGGGGGCTCGGGACCGAGCTGGCCACCCTTCTGGTGACGTTCGCCACCGCGACGCTCGGCGTCCACGAGGTCCGGGCGACCACGCTCGACGACCACCACGCCCTCGGCGCGGATCCTCCAGAAAGTCGGATTCCGAGCCCGCCAGGTGGGCGTCGTGGAGATCGACTCCCGCGGCGCCGAGCGGCGCGTCACGCGATGGGTCCGGCGCACGCCGCATGGGGAGACCGCGTGAGCCCGGCGCCCGGCGGAGCGCGGGGCGACGCCGGCGGCGACCGCTACGTTGCGCTCAGCGCGGTGCGGGCCGCGTGCAGGAGCGGGTCGGGCGTGTCGGGGTTGATCGAGGCAGTCGGGGCCGAGCAGCAGCCATCGGCCGTTCATCTCGCGCACCGCGGCGCGTGTGCGCTCGGCGATCACCGCCGGCGTCAGCGTCGCGATCACGGGCTTGGCCGGCAATCCGCCCATCACCGCCCGACCCGTCCGGCGATGCGCCTGCCGCAGGGACGGATTGCCGTCGCCCAGCGCCCACGAGAAGGCCTGGGCCGGGTAGTCGACGAACTCGTCGAAGTGCACGCCACCGCCGCACACGTGGAGCGCGTTGAACGGGGCCGCCGCGACGGCGGACAGGACCGCAGATCATAGGGCCGCTGGAAGCGGCGGCACTCCGTTCGGCCGAGAGCAGGCCGCTCCGGTGCGACGTTGGTCGCGTAGAAGAGCCCATCGGCGCCCGCGTCCAGCGCCAGGCGCGCGTACTCCGCCAGCGTGTGGGCGATGGCGTCCAGCGCGGACTCGAGCGTCTTCGGCTCCTCGCGGGCGATCCTGAGCGCCTGATCCACGCCGCCGGCCACGCAGATACGGCACCACCATCATCGGCGCGAACACCGTCCAGATGATGGGGGATCGCCGCCGACGACGGCGCGAATGGCGTCGCAACGCCTTCCAGCTGCTCGCCTGAGCGCACCGGCCGTCGGGCTCGCCGGCTGCAGCCGGCGCAGATCGGTCGGCCCCGGCGCACGGCGAGTGCATGGGCGTGAACGGCGTGGCTTTCTCGCCCGAGGCCTGGCAGGTGAACCCCAGCGCCTCGGCGAAGCACCTGGGCGCGTGACTGTGGCTTGAGATAGTCCCAGTCGAACTCCCGGGCCAGCCGCAGAGACTCGGCGACGAAGCTGTCGACAGCGTTCTCCTCGTGGCGAAGTTGTGCAGCCAGAACGAGAGCGGCACGCGGTCCGACCGTCTCGCCCCGGAGCGCCGCCATCACCCGGTCACGCTTTCTTCATCGGTGCGATAATCGCACACGGGAGGCCATCATGACGACGGGGAATCGCCACGCGTTCCGGATCCGTCCGGGCATGCGCCAGGGGCTTGCCACCGAGACGCCCATCCCGACCCGGCTCGTCTCCAACGAGGAGTTCCCGCCCCTGCCCCAGACGGCGGAGCAGCGCGCGCGTCGAGCATCGACATCCTGGCGGCCGCCGGACGGCTGGCCCCGCGTCTCGGGCTGAATCGTCGCGACTTTCTGCGGACCAGCGGCGGCATGGCGGCGTCGCTGCTCGCCATGAACGCGGTGTTCGGGCGCGTTCTTCGACGTGCTGCCGAAGTCGAGGCGGCGCGAGGCCGTCGGCCGTCGAAGGAGCGCAGCGGGCGCGCCGTTCTTCATCTTCGACGTGCAGCTGCACTACGTCGGCGCCGGCTACGACCCCACCAACGCGGAGGCCGACCGCAAGGGCGCGGTCAGCAAGCAGGCGCTGCTCGGGCTGCGTCAGAGCTCGCGCGCGGCTGAATCCAAGCTGGCCGGCGACAGCGGCACGCTGGCCGACCTGTCGTGGGCACAACATGATCAAGGAAGTGTTCCTCGACAGCGAGACGGCGATCGGCCTCATCTCCACGCCGCCGGGCCGTATCCCCAGGAGGCGGTGGTGCCCGCCGAAGGAGATGACGCACATCCGCGACGAGATCAACCGCGTCACGCAGTCGCGCCGGATGCTCGCGCACGGCCTGGTGAGCCCCGCAGCTCGGCCAGGCCGATCTCGACTTCATGGAGCTCAGCAGGCGGCAACGCTGAAGGTCGACGCCTGGAAGGCGTACACCGGCGCGGCGTCCCAAGGGGTTCGAGCGCGGCTGGTTCGTCGACGACGAGAAGATCGCCTACCCGATGCTCGAGCGGGCCCGCAAGCTCGGCATGCGAGCGCTTCTGCGTGCACAAAGGCCTGCCGCTGGGTACCGGTGGCCGACTACAACCATCCACGCGACCTCATCAAGGCGGCCAAGGACTTCCCCGACATCGACTTCCTCGCTCTACCACGCCGGACTGCTGGGTGTGAACAGCGGCCGAAGCCGACGGGCGAGGTGCCGTGGACCACCGAGTTCTGCGAGATGAAGAAGAAGGAGCCGGGCATCACGCAACATCTACATGGAGCTGGGCTCCACCTTCGGCCAGCTCGTCACCACCAACCCGACGGCGTGCGCCCATCTGCTCGGCCAGGTCATCGCCGCCTTCGGCGCCGACCACGTGCTGTGGGGCACGGACTCGATCTGGTACGGCACGCCGCAGTGGCAGATCGAGGCCTTCCGGCGCTTCGAGATTCCCGACGCGCTGATCGCCCAGCACGGCTACGCGCCGCTCACGCGGCGCGTGAAGGAGCAGATCTTCGGCCTGAACGGCCGCGCGGGTGTTCGGCGTGGACGTCAACGCCAAGCGCAACGAGATCCCCCAGGACTATCTGAGCCAGATCAAGATGGCGTACCTGGACGAGGGCCCGACCCCGAGCCACCGCTTCTACGGATGGGTGACCGGATGAAGCGCAGCGCGCAGCGCATCCTGACCAGTCACGCGGGCAGCCTGCCCAGACCGGATGATCTGATCGATCTCAACCGCGCGCGGCAGGCCGGCGAATCGCAAGGACGAGGCCGCGTACCAGGAGCGGCTCCGCCTGGCCGTCGAGGACGTCGTGCGCCGCCAGAAAGCCGCCGGCGTCGACATCGCGGGCGATGGCGAGTACGGCAAGGCCATGGGCCAGCGCGTGAACTACGGCGCGTGGTGGAGCTACTCGTTCCAGCGCCTCGGCGGCCTCGAGCTGGGCGCAGAGATGCTACAAGGCGCCGCCCCAGCGCTCCGATCCCGGCCACGTCCGGTTGACCAGCTTCCCCGACCGCCGTGACCGCCAGCTGTTCCCCGAGGCCTACGCCGACCCCGACTCGGGATGCTCGACCGTGCGCCCCGGCAGCGGAGGCATGCGGCTGCCGGTGTGTCGCGGCCTGCTCACCTACACGGGCCAGGCGGCGATCGCGGCCGACATCGCGCACTTCAAGGCGGCGCTCGCAGCGCGGCCGGTGTCGAGGAAGGCTTCATGACCTCGATCGCACCGGGCAGCGCCTCGCGGATCGGCAACGAGTACTACACAGACCGAGGAGGAGTTCATTTACGCCTGCGCCGAGGCGATGCGCGAAGAATACAAGGCCATCGTCGACGCCGGGCTGGTGCTGCAGCTCGACGATCCGTCGATCGCCGAGAACTGGGACATGATCAACCCGGCGCCCTCCGTGGAGGACGTACCGGAAGTTCTCGATGATCCGGGTCGAGGCGCTCAACCACGCGATCCGCGCGGCTGCCCGCCGACCGCATCCGCTTTCACCTCTGCTGGGGCAGCTGGCACGGCCCGCACGTCACCGACATCCCGATGCGCGACATCGTGGACGTCATGCTGGCGGTCAACTGCCAGGCCTACTCCTTCGAGGCCGGCAACGTCCGCCACGAGCACGAGTGGCAGGTGTGGCAGCAGGTCAAGCTGCCCGGACGGCAAGATCCTGATCCTCCCGGCGTCGTCAGTCACGCCACCAACGTCGATCGAGCACCCCGAGCTGGTGGCCGACCGCATCCAGCCGCTTTGCCCGCCTGGTCGGGCGCGAGGCGCGTCGTCGCCGGCACCGATTGCGGCCTCGGCGGGCGCGTCCATCCCCAGCTCGCGTGGGCCAAGCTGCAGTCGCTGGCGCAGGGCGCCGCGCTCGCCACCCAGCAGCTCTGGCGCTAGCCCGCACGCATGACATCCACGGCAGGAGCCCGCGAATGAAATTCGGATTGCGCTACGCGAGTCTCGGCAGCTACAGCAACGGCCCCGCCGCGGTGGAGCTGGCCCAGGCGGCCGAGGCGGCCGGGCTTCGACTCGATCTGGACGGTCGAGCACGTGGTCGTGCCCGACGCAGTACCAGTCGAAGCTATCCGTACTCGCCGAGCGGCAGGATGGGCTCGGGCTCGAGGACTTCCCGATCCCCGATCCGCTGATCTGGCTGGCCTACATCGCCTCGGCCACCCGGACGATCAAGCTGGGCACGGCCATCCTCATCCTGCCGCAGCGCAACCCCGTGGTCACCGCCAAGGCGGTGGCCACGCTCGACCACCTGGCCGGCGGCGGCCGCGTGCTCCTGGGCATCGGCGTGGGCTGGCTCGCCGAGGAGTTCGCCACGCTCGGCGTACCGTTCGAGGATCGCGGGCCGCGCACCGACGAGTACGTGGCGGCCATGCGCGACCCTGTGGAGCCAGGAGCGCGCGAGCTTCAAGGGGCGCTTCGTCTCGTTCAGCGAGGTCTTCTGCCGGCCGCTGCCGGCCGCGTCGCCGGATCCCCATCATCGTGGGCGGCGACACCAGCGCGGCGGCGCGGCGGGCCGGGCGGCTGGGCGACGGCTACTTCCCGGCCCGCGGCGCTCTCGCCCGAGCTCTTCGACGAGATGCGCCGCGCCGCCGAGCAGGCCGGCCGCAATCCCGCCGACATCGAGCTCACCGTGGCCGCGCCGACCGAGCCCGCGGAGATCGAGGCGCTGGCCAAGCGCGGCATCACGCGCGTCGCCGTGCCCGTCAGCTCCGGCGCCGGGCTTCCCGCCCAGGTGAAGACGCCGGACGATGTCCTTCGCTACGGCAAGGACGTGATCGCGAGGTTCACCCGGTGAGCGAAGAATGTAAGCACGGCATGAAGTCGATGCGTCTACTGCCACGCGCCGGCGCCGACGCCGACGATGATCAGCAAGACGCCAGCCATCAAGAAGCGGGCGAAGCCCACGGCGATGTCGGAGAAGATGAACGACCGGATGACGGCGCTCAAGAAGCGCCTGAAGCAGATCCGCGGCGAGTAGCGGGCCCCGGGACTCCGCGGCTCACCGCATGAAGCTGGGCAGCCACAGCGACAGCCACGGGAACGCCACCAGGATGATCAGGCGCACCCACGTCGGCCCACATGAACGGCAGCACGCCGCTGAAGACGGTGCCGGTGCTCACCTCCGGCAGGAGCGTTCGCAGCACGAACATGTTCATGCCGACCGGCGGGCTGATGAGCCCGATCTCGACCACGCACACGATGATGATGCCGAACCACACCGGGTCGAAGCCCAGGTGCACGATCACCGGGAAGAACACCGGGATCGTGAGCAGGATCATCGACAGCTCCTCCATCGCGGTGCCCAGCACCACGTAGACCGCGCAGATGGCCGCCACCACCATGGTGGGGCTCAGATTGAAGCGCGTGACGAAGGCCTTGAGGTCGGCCGGCATCGTCGTGATGTTGACGAACTCCGCGAACATCAAGCGCGCCGATCAGGATCAGGAACAGCATGGCGGTGGTGCGCGCGCTCTCGAGCAGCGCGGCGTAGAGCGTGCGCCAGGTCAGCGCGCGCCGCCGCCAGGGCGAAGATCATGGCCCCGAAGGCGCCCATGGCCGCGCCCTCGGTGGCGGTGAAGAAGCCGCCGTAGATGCCGCCCATCACGAAGAAGAAGAGCGCGGCCACCGCCCACACGTCCTTGAGGGCCAGGAACCGCTCGCGCCAGGAGGAGCGCTCGCCGGGCGGCCCGCAGGCCGGATCGCGCCAGGTCATGTACTGCACGGCGCCGCACAGCAGGATGGCGCCCAGGATGCCCGGGGATGACGCCGGCGGCGAACAGCTTGCCGATGTTGGTCTCGGTGAAGACGCCGTAGATGACCATGATGGTCGAGGGCGGGATCATGATGCCGAGCGTGCCGCCGCCCGCCACTACGCCGGCGGCCAGCCGGTCGGAGTAGCCGAACTGCTTCATCGACGGATAGGCGACCTTGGCGAAGGTGGCCGCGGTGGCGATGGACGAGCCGCAGATGCCGCCGAAGCCCGGCCGAGGCCCAGACGGTGGCCATGGCCAGCCCGCCGCGCAGGTGGCCGATGAAGGCGTAGGCCGCGCGGAACAGCTCCTGCGACATGCCGGCGCGCGTGACGAAGTTGCCCATCAGGATGAACAGCGGCACCACCGACAGCGTGTAGTTGCGGCCCGGTCTCGTAGAGCTTGGTCTGGGTCATCGGCGAAGGCGACCGTCCAGTTCCAGTCGCGCATGTAGGCGTAGCCGACGATGCCGACGATGGCCATCGAGAACGAGATCGGCACGCGCAGGCAGCACATCAGCATCATCACGAGCGAGACCGACCAGCCCTTCGGTCATCGGCGCTGCACGATCTTGTAGAGATGGATGAGCGCCCGGCCAGGCCGAGGGTGCCGGCCATGAAGTACACGAACGGGCCGTAGACGATGCGCAGCACGTCGGTGGAGTCGCGGTAGGCCCAGATGCGGTCGGCCTTGAGCCAGGTGAGCCAGGCCAGCAGGAACATGAAGGCGGCGTTGACCGCCTGCACCAGCGCGCTCAGAGCCCTGAGCGCCGGGCCCCGAGCACCCGATCGACGAAATCCATCACGGCGTGCTCGTCGGTGAACGAGACGAGCGGCAGGCCGGCGAAGATCAGCACGAGCAGCATCAGCTCGGTGACCTCGAAGGCACCCCGTACCGGACGGCGGAAGACGTAGCGGGCCACGACGTCGGTGAAGGTGAGCAGCATCATGGCCATGAGGATGGCGGAAGCGGCCACGCCGAGGAGGCCCTCGACGCGCCGCTCCCACCCTCGCGCGGGGACGCTCACTTGCCGGCGGCGACCTTCTTCAGCTCCTCACGGAACTCGGCCAGGACCTTGGCCCCGTCCAGCCCCTTGCCGTTGGCCTTGGCGATCCACTCCTCGATGATGGGCGCCGAGCGCTTCTTCACCTCGGCGACGAAGGCGGGGTTGGCGTCGACGATCTTGACGCCGGACTTCTTCAGCGCCTCCATCCCCTTCTTGTCCGCCTCGTCCCACGAGGTGCCGGCCAGCCGGGCGATGTGCTCACCGGACAGCTTCTCGATCGCTTCCTGATCCTGCTTGGGCAGCTTGTTCCACTTGTCCTCGTTCATGAAGAAGCCGAAGGCCGAGCTGTACATGCCACCGGGGAAGAGCGTGGCCTGCTCCAGCACGGTGTCGAGCTTGAACGAGATGATCGACTCCAGCGGGAAGAACACGCCGTCGGCCACGCCGGAGCTGAGCAGCTCGTAGGATTCGGGCGCCGGCTTCACGAACGCCGAGGTGCCCAGCGCCTTGGCCACCGCCTCGGCGACGCCGCCGCCGGTGCGGATCTTCAGTCCCTGGATGTCGCCGATGCCGCTCACCGGCTTCTTGGTGAACATCTGGCCCGGCCCGTGGGTGAACACGCCCAGCAGCTTCACGCCCTTGTACTCGCCGACCTTCTGGAAGTACTTCCAGTGGATGCGCGAGTAGGCGACCGAGTTGATGAGCGCCGTCTCGCCCGCTGCCGGGCAGCTCCGGCATGAGCGGCAGGATGTGGCGGGCCGGCGTGTAGCTGGCCGTGACGAACGAGAGGTCGACGAGGCCGTCCTGCACCGCGTCGAACGTGCCGGGCGGCGCCGAGGGATGCTTGGGCAGCATCGTGAACTTCACGCGGCCGCTGGTGGCCTTCTCGACCTCGGTGGCCCAGCCCTGCAGCACGTTGGCGGTCAGGTGGTGCTGGGGCGACGACCCACGACGACATCGTGAGCGTGGTCTGGGCGAGCGCCGGCTGCGCGGCGGCGACGACGCCGGCGAGCAGCGCAACGAGCGGGAATCTCTTCGCGTTCGGCATGTCTCCTCCAGTGAGACGACGGGCAGTCCGTTGCGGCGGTAGTGTAGTACACGTTGGACCGCCGGCCCGGCCGATTGCCGCGTCGGCGGGTCGTGACCGTTAGCCTCGCGCACCGCTTGACCGGACCCGGCCCCTCGGCGCACTCTCGTCCGGCGTGAAGGAGGGCTCGATGGCGCTCAGCGTGACCCCGCTCGCCCCCGGCCTTCGCCGCCCGGATCGACGGCGTGGACATCACCCGGCCCGTGGAGGACCGGGTGTGGGCGGAGATCCGGGCCGCGTTCGACGAGCACTCCGTGCTGCTCTTCCGCGGTCAGCCGCTCACCGACGAGACGTCGGGTCGCCTTCAGTCGCCGCTTCCCGGCGCGCTCGAGGTCACGCGCAGCATGAACCCGGCGGCCGGGACGCCCTTCGCGCGCCAGTCGAACCTCGACATCAAGACCGGCGAGGTCATCCCGCCGGACGATCGGCGGATGATCTATCAGCTCGCCAACATGCTCTGGCACAGCGACAGCTCCTTCAAGCCGGTCCCCTCGCTCTGCTCGCTGCTCGTCGGCCCGCATCGTTCCGCCGGCGGGCGGCGCCACCGAGTTCGCCAGCGCGCGCGCCGCCTATCCCGCGCTGCCGGATGCGCTGAAGCGCCGGGTGGCGACGGCGATCGTGGTCCACGACTTCGCGTGGTCCCGCGACCAGGTCCGGCCCGGGTTCTTCACCGACAAGGAGCGCGCCGAGTACCCGCCGGTTCGCCACCCGCTCGTGCGCGCGAATCCCGGTGAACGGCCGGCTCGGGCTCTTCCTCGGCGCGCACGCCTCCCACCTGGAGGACCTGCCGCTCGAGGAGGGCCGAGCGCTGCTGAAGACCCTACTCGACCACGTCACCCAGCCGCAGTTCTGCTACCGCCACGAGTGGCAGACCAGGCGACCTGATCGTCTGGGACAATCGCTGCGTGCTCCACCGCGCCACACCGTTCGACACCACGCGCCATCAACGCCTCATGCAACGCACGACGGTCTCCGGGACCCGCACGAACGCGCGCCCTCGGGTGTCGCCGTCGCCGATCGGAGGGTCTCGTGAGCGACGACATCAGCATCCAGTTCACCCGCTTCTCCGCGTTCTACTCTCCGCTGATCGCGACCATTGCCGCCGGCTTTTCTCGAGCAGGAGGGCCTCCGGCCCAAGCACTCCATCGCCGCCGGCCGGCACCTCGGCCATCGCACGGTCTGGCCGACGGCAGCGTGCACGTCTGCCAGTCCGCGCCCTCGCAGGGCTTCGGGCCGCTCGAGAAGGGCCAGGCGCCGCCGGCCGTGCACTTCGCGCAGATCAACGAGAAGGACGGCTTCTTCCTGACCGGCCGCGCGCGCCGATCCCGGGTTCTCCTGGGACAAGCTGCGCGGCAAGCGGGTGCTGGTCGATCACGGCGGCCAGCCGCTGGCCATGTTCAAGTTCGCCTGCCACAAGCGTGGCCTCGACTACGCCGCGATCCAGTCGCTGGACGTCGCCGCCGGGCAGATGGACGCGGGCGTTCCGCAAGGGCGAGGGCGACTACATCCACCAGCAGGGCCCGGCGCCGCAGCAGCTGGAGCACGACAAGGTCGGCCACGTCGTGGCCTCGGTGGGCGAGGCGATCGGCCCGCGTCGCCTTCTCGAGCCTGGCCGCCACCCGCGAGTGGCTCCGGCACCGACATGGCCCGGCGCTTCATGCGCGCCTACCGCAAGGCGCGCACCTGGCTGCTCGGCACGCCGGCCGAGACGGTGCGCCAAGATCGGAGGCCGCGTTCTTCCCCGAGATCGATCGCGCCGTGCTGACCGCCACCATCGCCTACTACCAGAAGCTCGGCTGCTGGACGCCCGCACGTCGAGATCACCCGCCCGGCCTTCGAGGTCGCGCTCGACGTCTTCCAGCACGCGAAGCTCATCGCCAAGCGCCACCGCTACGACGACGGCGTCGTGGCCCACCACCGAGGGCTGATGCAGCATACTGTCCTCGACACAAAGGAGACCGAGAGCCATGGCTGACGTGCTGACGGTGCGTTGCGAAGATCCGCGCGGCAAAGGCAAGGGCGACGCGCTCGCCGCACTCCTGAAGGAGCAGGTCGCCGCGGTCCGGAAGGCCAGGCCGGCTGCCTGATCTACCGGCCGCACCGGTCGACCAAGGACCCCGACATGTTCATCTTCTACAGAGCAGTACAAGGACGACGCGGCCTTCGACCTCCACCGCAAGGCCCCGCACTCGCGGCGTACCGCGAGCGGCGCGGAGAAGAAGGACTCACCGAGGGCGCCGCCGAAGTCGAGATCTACCGGCTCGATCACCGACTGGAAGCCGCGTCGCTAACGGGTCGGCTTCAGGCGGACTCTTCGCAGGGGATACTGGCGAAATCGAGTGCCCGGCGATGGAGCCGAGGGGCGGGATTCGGCGACACGCGGGCCCACGCCGTGATGAAGGCGGGCTCGACGATGGGCGCGAACATCACGCGCTCGTGCATGAGCTGCTGGATGCTGATGCAGGAGCGCCTCGCGCTTCTTGACGTCCATCTCGACCGCCTGCTCGCTGGAAGAGCGCGTCGATGTCCGGATAGCCGCCGTAGGAGCGGATGCCGCCCGAGATGACGAAGCGCCTCGATGCGGGTGGCGGCGTTGCCGGCCGCCGCGCTGCCGCACGCGGACGAGGTGCTTGAAGCTCTTCTCCGAGTCGCGCCTTGTAGAAGGCGCGCGCGCTCCAGCGGCCGGAGCCGCGCGCGGATGCCCACGGTCTGGAGGTCGTTGATGACGGCCTCGGCCGTCGGGCCGCGTAGACGGCGTCGGTGGCCACCTCGACCGGCGTCGAAGCCGCGCGGATAGCCGGCCTCGGCCAGGAGCGCCGCGGCCCGCGCCGGGATCGTAGGCCGAAGGGCGGCGCCGGCCAGTAGAACTGCGAAGGCGTGCGGGAATGATGCTGGCGCTCAGCCTGCGCGTAGCCGAGGTACTCGGCGTCGTTGATGGCCTTGCGGTCGATGGCCGAGGCTCGCGGCCAGCCGCACGCGCTGATCCGCCCAGGGCGACTTCGGGTTCCACTGCTCGGTGAAGCGTCAGCCACTCGGTGAAGGTCGGCGACGTGGGCCTGAGCGTGAGCCCGGGCGTCCGCTTCAGCTCCTCGGCGAGCGGGCCGCGGATCGAGTAGGCGATGTCCGCCTCGCCGCGCTTGAGCATGGCCAGGCGCGTGGTCTCGTCGGGCACCGACGCGGAAGACCAGGCGCTTCACCGTCGGGCGTCTTCCGCCAGTAGCTCTCGTTGGCCTCGAGCACCAGCTCGATGCCCGGGCGTGAACGACACGAGCTGATACGGGCCGGCGCCGACCGGAGCGCTTCTTGAAGCCGTCGTCGCCCACCCGCTCGACGTAGCGCTTGGGGACGATCCAGGCCGCGCCGGTCGCCGGCGTGGCGTAGAAGGTCATGAAGTCGGGCCACGGCTGCCTTGAGGCGGAAGCGCACGTGGCAGCGGATCGACGACCTCCACCGCGCCACCCGCTCCTTGCAGGCGTCGTGGCCGCGCCGCCGCGGTAGCGCTCGAACGAGAACTTCACGTCCTCGGCGGTCACGGGATCGCCGTTGTGGAACTTCACGCCCTTGCGCAGCGCGAACTCGTAGGCCAGCCCGTCCTTCGACGCGCGTCCACGACTCGGCCAGGCTCGGCGCCATCGGCGTTGCCCGGCATCGGCTTCACCAGGGCGTCGTGCAGCGCGTAGAGCATCATGAACGGCGTGATGACCCGGCGCGGTCTCGGCCGGATCGAACCACGTCGGGCGCCAGCGAGACGTGCACGGCCCACGTCATCTCGCCTTCCGGCGCCGCGACCAGCAGGACGACGCGCCCTGCGCAGCAGCAGCACCGGCGACCGCCAGCGCGAGGATGAGCTCGAACGAGTTGACATGAGGACCCTCCGCGGGAATTATTGCCGAGTTCGAGGTCCCGTCAAGTGACTGAGACCACCGTGAGGCTCTGCAGCTTCGACATCGACGGCACGCTGGAAGTCGGCGACCCCCGGCATCATCTCCATCGCGCTGGTCCGGCACGCCCAGCGGCTCGGCTATCTCATCGGCAGCTGCTCGGATCGCCCGATCAGCTTTCCAGACCGACGATGTGGAAGCGCTTCGACATCGCCCCCGACTTCACTGTGCTCAGCATCGCCTCAGCGACTCCGGGCGCGCTTCGAGGCCGCGGCGTACTATCACATCGGCGACTACCGACATCGACGAGCACTCGCTGCTGCTCGCGGGCTTCCGCTTCCTGCGCGCCGACGCGGTCACGCACCGCGCGTGGGGCCCAGAGCTGTTCGGGTGCGGAGGGAGGGACCCATGACATCGCTGACCCGACGGCGCCGTGTGGATCCTCCCTGCCCTCGCCGTGACGCTGCTGCCGGCGGCCGGACTCGCGTCCTCGCAGGCGCCGGCGCGCGGCCACGGCGCCGAAGCGCCAGGACATGGAGCTGGTCGGCCACGACGACCTGCAGGGGCCGCTCGGCCTACCAGCCGACGATCCATCAGCCAGGGCGGACGCGTCCATCGCCTACGTCGGCCACCACGGCGGCGCGCGCGCGCAATCCGCTCACCGGCGCCGAGGAGGACAACGGCACGTCGATCGTGGACGTCACCGATCCGGCCGCGGCCGCGCTATCTCGACGCACATCCCCGGGATGGCCGGCGGCCCGAGCAGGGCGGCGCGCAGATGGCGCGCGTGTGCGACCGGCAGGGCAAGACATGCCTGCTGACGGACGTTCGGCAACACCGGTGCCCAACTCCGGGCCACGAGGTGTGGGACGTGACCGACCCGACGCAAGCCGCAGAAGGCGAGCACGGTCGTCACCGGCCTCACCTCGACGCACAAGAACTGGTGGGAGTGCGACACCGGGATCGCGTACCTGATCTCCGGGCGATCTGGCCAAGGCGGATCCGCTGCAGGTCGGTCCCCGGGCTGGCGCACGGGGCGGATGACCAAGATCTACGACCTCAGCGATCCCGCCAAGCCCGTGTTCGTCCGCGACTTCGGCCTGGCCGGACAGGAGCCCGGCTCGACTGCGCCGAGCGCCGTCGCCGCACGGCGCGCACGGGCCGATCGTCCTCGGCAACCGCGTCTACTTCGCCTACGGCACCAGCGACGACGGCATGCTCGCAGATCGTCGACCGGCAGAAGCTGCTCAGCCGGTCCCAAGGAGCCCACCGCGGCGAACCTCAACGCGCCCGGAGATCAGCCGGCTCTACATGTCGCCCAACTGGGGCGGCCACACGGCGTTTCCGGTGCTGGGGATGACGATCGCCGACTGGGCGTCCAACACCAAGGGGCAGACGTGCGCGACTTCGTCGTGCTCGTGTCGGAGGCCATCGCCAACGAGTGCCGCGAGTTCCGGCACGCCACGTTCATGGTGGACATCACCACCGAGACGCGGCCGTTCTCCGGTCGCCACCTTCCAGGTGCCGGAGTCCAGGGGGACTTCTGCCGTCGCGGTGGGCGCTTCGGTCCGCACTCGAGCAGCGAGTCGTTCGCGCCGATCTTCTACAGGCAAGATGGTGTTCGTCGCCTACTTCAACGGCGGGGTGCGCGCGGTCGACATCCGCGATCCTCTACGCGCCGCGCGAGGCCGGCTTCTACATCCCGTCGACGACCGGAGCGCACCGCCGAGCGCTGCGTGACCGAACGGCGACGCGACGCTGCAAGGTGGCGATCCAGACCAACAACGTCGAGGCCGACGAGCGCGGCCTCGTCTACCTCGCCGACCGCGCCAACACCGGCCTGCACATCGTGCGGCTCACCGGCGAGGCCGCGAAAGATCGTCGGAGGGAAGCCAGCGTCACCGCGCGTTCCGTGCTGGAGATCCATCACCGGCTCATCATCTCGGCATCCGTCGCGCCGGCGATCCTCGCGCTCAGGGATGCGGAGGCCCGCAGCCCCGCGTTCGTGTCGGATGACCGCCATACCGCCGAGGTGGACTACATCAACCGGGCGGTCCGCGACCGCCTTCGCTCTGCTGACGACGGTTCTGCGGAGCCTCCGCCATTCCGATCCGCTCGGCGAGGTGGTGGTCCGGGTCCACGAGCTGCAGGCGTACGGCGACGCGGGCGGCGCTGCCCCCGGATGCACTTGGTGCGGGCGCGACAGCTGCTTCCTCGCGGGTCGGCCGTGAGGACGGGGACGTGATCGCCGAGTGGCTCGCCGCTAGCGCGCCGCCCCGTCGTTGCGGGACGGCCGCGAGTGGACGTTGCCCGGGTGGTTCGAGGAGGTGGGCGGATGAAGCTCACGCGCGTGCTCGCCGATGCCGGGGTGCGCGAGGTGCAGGAGATCGTCCAGCTGCGCGCTCCTGGCCATCGTCGTGCTGCTCTTCGTCCGCACCGGACGCCGGCGGCTTCTACTTCAAGGCGGTCGCCGAGGCATCCGGCACGAATGCGCGGTGACGGCATATCTCGCGCAGCACTTCCGGGCGCGGTCGCGCGCATCGTGGCCACGGAGCCGGAGCGCCGCTGGTTCCTCATGAGGGCTCTCGAAGGCCGCAAGCTGGAGGACATTGGCGACGCGGTGGCCTGGGAGCGGGCCGCGGCGGGCTACGCGCAGCTGCAGGTCGCCTGCGTGACGCGCCGGCGCGACCTGCTCGCCCTGGGCTGCCCGACGCGCGGGCTGGACACACTCGCCGCCGAGATCGAGCCGCTCGGCGCGGACGGGGCCGGGCTGCGGCTGGGCGAGCCCGACGGGCTCTCACGCGTCCGAAGCCGACCGCCTTCGCACGCGGGCGCCGGAGCTGCGGACGAAGGTGCCAGCAGCTGGCGGACGACGGCATCCGCTGACGATCGAGCACGGCGATCTCTGGCCGGGAAACTTTCTCGTCGACGATGCGAGCTGCGCCATCATCGATTGGGAAGACGTCGCCATCGGCCATCCGTTCATCAGCCTGGCGCCGCTGATCGTGGGGCTGAGCATGTTCCAGCCGCGCCTGTCCTCGCGCGAGATGACGCAGCGCCTCGAGCGCGCCTACCTGGCGGGTTTCGCCAGCCTCGCGCCGCCGGAGCGGCTGCGCGAGGCGTTCCGCCTGGCCGCCCCGCTCAGCTTCATCGACATGGCCGTTCGCTATCGCCGCCAGCGACCGTCCGTCGTGCGGCTGCATCCGTGGATGCGGGATCTCGTACCGCAGACACTACGCCTGCGCCCTGGCACAGCTCGACGCGGAAGAGACGTAAGTAGCCCCGTCGCGGCTCACGGCTCGAGCAGTGCTTCGATATCGCGGGTCAGATGAATGGCCGGCTGGAAGTCGGCGTCGTACACGACGCGGATGCGACCGGCCCGATCGAGACGTGCGCCGGCGAGCCGTGGCCGATCGCGGTGGGACGGCAGCGGTAGCCGTCGCGCCGGGGATCTCGCGACGCACGTGGCCGGCCCAGTGAGTACTGCCAGATCGTCTCGAGCTGGCGCTCGGTACCCGTGAGGAATCGCCAGCGATCGAGCATGGCCCAGCACCTGGAAAATTCCGTCATCGCCGCGGGAGTGTCGCGCTCCGGATCGACGGTGACGGCCACGACGGCAACCTCGGCCCGGCGACTCCCGAGCAGCTCCGTGACCTCGTGCAGCTTGGCGGCCACGAGCGGGCGAGACGTCGGCGCGGGTGGTGTGAGGAAGGTCAGCACGACCACCTGCCCGTGCAGGCTGGCGAGCTGCACGGGGCGGTTGGACTGATCGGTGAGGGTCGAAATCGAGCGCGGGCCGCGGCGGGTCCAGCACCTGCCCCTGAAATCGGAGTCGCGCAGGCCAGCCGCCAGCGCGGGCGCCAGCAGGAGCAGGCGGCCAGAGCCACGCGGCGGCGTCCACTCACGAAAGCTTCATGCAGAGCCGGCTGCTCCACGAGCGGCACGATCGCGTAGAGCCGCGGCTGGTCGCCGACCGACGCGGGTGACGTGGCCCTGGCCGGTCAGGTCCTCGGCCAGCACGACGTCGCCGGGCCCGACGCGCGCCACGGTGCCGTCGCCGACCTCGATCTCCGCCTGACCGGAGAGCGAGATCGAGTACTGCCGGCGCGGGGCGCAGTGCCAGTCGAGCACGTAGCCGGGCGGTGACATGCGGAAGGTGATGCCGGTGGCCGGCTGCGGTCGGCGCGCCTCGCCGTAGGCGCCCTCGACGTCCTTGAACGGCTTCATCGCCAGCGGCAGCTCCGCGACATGCGACTTGCCGTCCGGGCCGCTGTACACGCGCCAGATCTTCGGCATTCGTCTCTCCCCTCAGACCGTCCGCGAGCTGCGCGCGGCTCCAGGCCACGTCGCTGCGCCGCGCCGGGCGCGACGTTCGCATCGGGACACGTCGGGCGCGTCGGTCCCTCGCCGGCCACCGTGGTGCGGTGCATGACCCGGCGATAGGCGGTCTCGTTCCACGGCCGTCCGCGGTGCAGCACGCAGCGGTTGTCCCACATCACCAGGTCGCCGGGCCGCCAGCGGTGCGTGTAGACGGCCTCGGGCTCGCGTGGCCAGATCGAGGCAGCTGGCGCAGGAGTGCGCGCGCTCGTCGGTCGGCATGCCCACGATCTCGCAGGCGTGCGAGCCCACGAAGAACGCCTTGCGGCCGTGGCGCGGGTTGGCGCGGACCAGCGGCCTGGGGGACGGGCGGCACCTGCGCGGCGTGATCGGGCGGCATGAGCCCGTCGCTGACCAGCCCGCGCGAGTAGACGAAGCTGTGGATGGCCACCTTGCCCTCGAGGAACCGCTGCGTCGTCTCGGGCAGGCGCTCGTCAGCCGACGCGCATGCTGGCGAACTCGGTCTCGCCGCCCTCGGGCGGCACCTCGCGGGCGGCGAGCAGCGAGGCGTGCGCCGGCACCCGCTTGAAGGAGCTGTCGCTATGCCACATCTGGTTGCCGGCGTTGAAGAGATTGCGCTTGTCCCCGGCCGGGATCAGCCGGTCCTCGGCGTCGACGTTGGCGAGGTACGAGATCTCGGGCGCGACCTTGGCCACCGAGTTGATCGTGCGGATCGTCGTCTCCAGGGGCCGAAGCGGCGGGTGAAGGCGATCTGCTCCTCGTCACCGATCTGCTGACCGCGGAAGAGCAGGACCGAGTGCTCCTCGAACGCCTCGACGATCTCGGCGAACAGCGTCTCGTCGACCTTCCGCACGTCCACGCCCACGAGCTCGACGCCGAAGCACGACTGCAGCGGTCGGGTCTGAAGCGCCATGTCACCCTTCCTCCCGGGGGTCCCGGCCTTGCCGCGAGGCCGTCGCGCGCGGATTATACGGCCGACCCCTTGGCGCTGTCGATTTCGGCACCCGGCCGGCGTCGTATGGGGTGAGAGGCGGACACTCCGCCGAAGGAGGCACCATGCGTTACATGCTGCTGATCGGCTCCGATGACAAGAACGCGCCCCCGCCGACCAAGGCCCAGATGGACGCCATGATCCAGGGCCACATGCGCTTCGGCCAGGAGCTGCACGCGTCCGGCAAGATGGTCGTGGGCGAGCGCCTGCGCCCGGATACCGACGCCAGCCGCATCCGCGTCAAGGCCGGCCACCGTCAGGTGATGGACGGGCCCTTCGCCGAGACCAAGGAGGCGCTGGGCGGCTTCTACCTGATCGAGGCCGCGACGAAGGAGGAAGCCGTGGAGTGGGGAAGAAGATCCCCCTCGCCGAAGGCGGCTTCATCGACGTGGTCCCCGTCTGGCAGATGTAGCTTCGCGTACCATGTCTGCTCGTGGGATCGAGCTACCCACGGGCAGACACCGAGAGCCGTTGCAGACGCACATCGCGGAGGCGTTCCGCCTGGGTACGCCCGGGTCGTCGCCTCGGTGTTGCGGATCGTGCGCGATATCGACACGGCGGAAGAAGTCGTCCAGGAGGCATTCGCCCAGGCTCTTACCAGCTGGCCCGCGGTCGGGATGCCCATCCGGCCGGGCGCCTGGCTCCTCACGACGGCGCGGCGTCGAGCGCTCGATCGTCTCCGCCGGAACCGGCGTGCCGAGGCCCACGCCGACGCGCTCGCCTACGAATCGGGGCTGGGCGCGGCTGACGAGGGACCCGACGTGACCGATCCCGAGGCCATCACCGACGATCGGCTCCGGCTGATCTTCACCTGCTGTCATCCGGGCTGCCGGCCGATAGCCGCGTCGCGCTCACGCTGCGGCTGGTCGGGGGCCTCTCGACGACCGAGATCGCGCGCGCGTTCCTGGTCCCGGAGCCGACGATCGCCCAGCGGCTGGTGCGCGCCAAGCGCGACGATCCGCGATCGCGAGCTGCCGCTACGAGGTGCCCGACGCCGACGAGCTGCCCGAGCGTCTGCCCGCCGTGCTGGCGGTGATCTATCTGATCTTCAACGAGGGCTACGCGGCGCACGCCGGAGACACGCTCGTGCGTCACGATCTGTGCGAGGAGGCGATCCGTCTCGGCCAGATGCTCGCCGATCTGATGCCGGACGAATCCGGAGGCGCTCGGGCTTCTCGCGCTGATGGAGCTGCAGGCCTCGCGCGCGGCCGCGCGCACCGACGCCGAGGGCCAGCTCGTCCTGCTGGCCGATCAGGATCGCGCGCGCTGGGATCCGCGGCGAATCGCGCGCGGCCTCGCCGGCCTCGAGCGCGCGGGCCCGATCGAGCAGGCCGGACCGTATCAGCTGCAGGCCGCCGTCGCCGCGTGCCACGCCCGCGCGGGCTCGTGGGAGGCGACGGACTGGCCGGGCATCGTCGTCCTCTACGACGCGCTCATGACGGCCGCGCCCTCACCGGTGGTCGCGCTCAATCGCGCGGTGGCCATCGGGCTGGCGCACGGCCCGGCGGCGGGGCTCGCCGCGCTGGATCAGATCGACGCGGCGCCGCTTCAGCGCCTACCACCTGCTTCCCGGCCGCCCGCGCGGATTTCCTGCGCCGGCTCGGCCGCTGGACGGAAGCGGCAGCCGAGTATCGCCGGGCCCTCGAGCTCGCCGACAACGGGCCCGAGCGGGCGTTCCTGGCCGCGCGGCTCGCCGCGTGTGAGAACAACGCAACCTGAACGCACACGGTCGTCGCTGTTGTGCTGTTCGCGATGTCGCCGATCCTCAACGCCGCCCGCTGCGCGCGCTGGAAGTCGGGTCTCCGTGAACGACGGCCAGCCGTCGCCGTGAAGCTCGGGGGCGTGTCGGCGTGGGCGCTCCGGACGGCGGCCGTTCGCGCAGGTCCGTGTTCCCGCCATCGGCACCTGGCCCCGGGCGCCGCCGTCTTCGTGCGGCCCAGCGCCCGACGGCACCCTCAGGCCGGCGGGTCCTCGTCGGCAGGACGGCGTCGTCCGCCGATGTAGCGTCGCGCGCGGACGCGGTCTGGCGGCGGCTACTCGGCCAGCCAGACCGTGTCGAGCGTCTGGTTCAGGAAGTGGCTCGGCATGATGGTCCAGCCGCGGACCTTCGCGCTGTGCGGCACGATGCGGTGCCACTGGAAGCCCATGATGAAGTGCACTTCCTCGTCGTAGAGGCGCTTCTCGAACTGCCGCAGCAGCCGCCGGCGCTCCTCGGGGTCGATCGAGCGCGACTGCCGCAGTAGAGATCGTCCATCACGGTGTCCTTGTGCTTGCCGTAGTTCACCGGTGAGGTCGTGAGGAACCAGTGGATGTCGAGGTCCGGCTCGACGATCGAGTTGCACGGCGCGGTGACGGCCACCTCGAAGTCGCCGTTACGCAGGGCCTGGAACCAGGCCGACGTCTCGCGCGTGTCGTGCTTGGCCGTGACGCCGATCTGCCGCCACTGGTCGATGAGCCAGATGCCGAACGGCTCGTAGGGCTGCGGCACGGCGCGGTTCAGCAGCGTGAACGACAGGTTCTCGGCGCCCGCCTCCTTCAGCAGCCGCTTGGCCTCGGCGCGGTTGGCGTTGACGTCGCGGCCGTAGCCAGCCAGCTTCTCCAGCTCGGCCGGGGGCGTCGCAAACGGCGTGCCGGGCACCTGGATGCCGGCGACCTCCTTGATGAGCGCAATTCGGGAGAGCGCCTTGGAGCCCTCCCAGCGGTCGAGCGCCAGCGTGAGCGCCTTGCGCACGCGCTTGTCGTCGTAGGGCTTCTTCTGCTCGTTGGGCGTCACGCCGATCGAGCAGTTCCACGAGGCTCTCCTGCACGGTGATCTTGTTGCCGAGCGCGTTGACGAGGCTGTCGCGGTCGGCCGGGGTGAAGCTGCGGAACTGGATCATGGCCCGCTCGCCGCGGATGGCCGCCACCTGGGCCGAGGAGCTGGGGATGAAGATGGCGCGGAAGCCGGCGAGGTACGGCTTGCCCTTGTCCCAGTAGTCCGGGAACTTCTTGCCGACCCAGTGCGGAGCCGCGCACGTACTCCACGAACTGGAAGGGCCCGGTGCCCATCACGTGCGTCTTGTACCAGTTCGGATCCTTGGCCAGGATGTCGGCCTTGTAGATCCAGTTCCACGGTTGCGAGAGGTTGGCCATGAACGAAGCTTCCGGGTACTTCAGCCGGAACACGACCGTGTCGGGCGCCGGCGCCTCCACCGACTCCACCGACTGGTAGGTGGCCTTGCGGCTCGACACCACGTCGGCCGGCGGGAAGATGATGTGGTCGTAGGAGGCCTTCACGTCCTTCGACGTCATCACGCTGCCGTCGTGGAACTTCACGCCCTTGCGCACCTTGAAGGTGTACGTGCGGCGGTCGGGCGAGATCGTCCACGACTCGGCCAGATCGCCGACGAACCTGGTGCCGGTCCGGTCGGTGGGATCGACGCGCATCAGCGTGTTGTACTGGGGCGCGCCGGGATGGAGCATCGCGAAGGTCTCTTCCTGGTGGCCGTCGAAGCTCGGCGGCTCGGCGGCGACGATGAAGATCAGCTCGCCCCCGCTGCGCGGCTTGTCCTGGGCCATTGACGGGACGGGCAAGAGCAGGACAGCGCCCAGCCCGGCGCCGGCGAGGCGCGCGAACACTCGGCGAACACGTTGTCTCATCGTGGGTTGACCTCGAGGGGAAAGGTGCCGGTACGATACCACGCCTCTTGACTCGGCCGGGACCCGGGGCGATGCTGCCCTGCGCCACGTTCGTCGGAAGGTCCGCACGAGCGCGCCGATCGACGCCGATCGAGGAGGAGCCGCGATGACCGCACACGCGAATCTGGTGGCCGGCAAGTGGGTCTCGGGACCGGAGGCCAATCGGAACCTCAACCCGTCCAATCTCGACGACCTGATCGGCGAGTACACGCGGGCCGACGCGGCGCAGGCGCGCGAGGCCATCGCGGCGGCACCGCCGCCGCGGCGCCCGGCTGGGCCCGCGGCAACCTGCAAGAGCGCGCCGACCTGCTCGATCGCATCGGCACCGCCATCCTCGAGCGCCGCACCGAGCTCGGCACGCTGCTCTCCCGCGAGGAGGGCAAGACCCTGCCCGAGGGCATCGGCGAGGCGGCGCGCGCCGGCTACATCTTCAAGTTCTTCGCCGGCGAAGTCGTCCGGCTCACCGGCGAGAAGATCCCTCCACGCGGCCGGGCGTCGACGTCGAGATCACGCGCGAGCCGATCGGTGTGGTGGGCATCATCACGCCGTGGAACTTCCCACTCGCCATTCCGGCCTGGAAGATCGCGCCGGCGCTGGCTCACGGCAACTGCGTGGTGTTCAAGCCGGCCGACCTGGTGCCCGGCTGCGGCTGGGCGCTGGCCGAGATCATCAGCAAGGCCGGCGCGCCTCCCGGCGTGTTCAATCTGGTGATGGGCCGCGGCTCCGTCGTGGGCGAGACGATCATCGGCTCGCCGGACGTCGCGGGCGTGAGCTTCACCGGCTCCGTCGAGACCGGTCGCGCGGTGGCCCGCCGAGCCGTCGAGCGCATGGCCAAGGTGCAGCTCGAGATGGGCGGCAAGAACCCGCTGGTGATCGTGGACGACGCGGATCTGGCCGTGGCGGTCAACTGCGCGACCCAGGGCGCGTACTTCTCCACCGGCCAGCGCTGCACGGCCTCGAGCCGGTTCATCGTCACCGAGGGCATCCACGACCGGTTCGTCGCCGCCACCATCGAGCGGCTGAAGGCGCTGAAGGTGGACGACGCGCTCAAGGAAGGCACCGAGATCGGGCCGGTGGTCGATCAGACCCAGCTCGATCAGGATCTGAAGTATCTGGACGTCGGCCGCCAGGAAGGCGCGAAGCTGGCGATTCGGCGGTGAGCGGCTGGAGCGGAGCCGCAAAGGCTTCTATCTCTCCCCGCCCTCTTCACCGAATCCACCAACGCCATGCGGATCAACCGCGAGGAAATCTTCGGGCCGGTGGCCAGCGTCATCCGCGTGCGCGACTACGAGGAAGCCCTGGCCGTCGCCAACGACACGCCCTTCGGACTGTCGTCGGGCATCGTGACCACCTCGCTGAAGCACGCCAGCCACTTCAAGCGCAACAGCCAGGCCGGCATGGTGATGGTCAATCTCCCGACGGCCGGCGTGGACTACCACGTGCCGTTCGGCGGGCGGAAGGCGTCGTCCTACGGGCCGCGCGAGCAGGGCCGGTACGCGGTCGAGTTCTACACCACGGTGAAGACGGCGTACACCGCGCCCTGAGCGCCGCGGTGCGGGCCAGGACCGCGGCGCTCGCGCTGTTCGGCGTCCTGCTCGGGGCCGCGCGATTCCCGGCGGCGGCCGGCGAGCCCGAGACGGTCCGCTTTCCGAGCGCCGACGGCACGACGACCCTGGTCGGCTACCTCTTCGCCGCCGACGGCGCCGGGCCGCACCCGCCATCGTCATGCTCCACGGTCGCAGCGGTCCGTACTCCTCGGCCGCCCACGGCGTCTACACGGCGGCAACGCTGTCGGGCCGGCACGCCACCTGGGCGGCGTTCTGGGCCGAGCGCGGCTACGTGGCGCTGCTCGTGGACAGCTTCGGCCCGCGCGGATATCCGGCCGGCTTTCCGCGCCATAGCTACAAGAGCCGGCCGGCGGCCGTGAGCGAGCAGACCGTACGCCCCCTGGACGCCTACGGCGCGCTCGCGTATCTCCGGACGCGGCCGGGAGGTGAGCGGCAGCCGGGTGGGGCTGCAGGGATGGTCCAACGGGGCGATGACGACCCTGGTGACGATGGCGGAGAGCGGTCCGGGCCTCGCGAATCCCACGCCGTCGAGCGGCTTCCGAGGCGGCGCTCGCGCTCTACCCGGGTTGCGGGATGGACACGCTCAAGCGGCGCTACGTGCCGTACGCGCCGGTCCTGATGCTGCTGGCCTCCGCCGACGACGAGGTCTCGCCGCTGACGTGCGAGCGATTCGCCGCCCGCGTTCGCGCGGCCGACGGCCCGCTGGACGTCGTCGTCTACGAGGGCGCCGAGCACAATTTCGACGACCCGGCGCCGGCCAAGCAGCGTCGCGAGCCGAACCGCCGGGCCACCGAGGATGCCAGAGCGAGGGCCGAGCGCTTCTTCGCGGCCCAGCTGAAGGAGCGCTAGCGCGGGCGCGCGACCTCGCGCTGGATGTGCTTGACGAGGTTGTTGATCCAGAGGTTGTAGTTGCGGTGGATCTGATCGCCGTTGCGGTTGAGACCCTGGCTGTCCTTGTAGTCGATGCTGAAGGTCGAGGTGTCGTAGCGGACCGCCACCACGGCCACATGCTTGCGCAGCGTCAGCGTTCCCGTCATCTCGCCCGGCCGCACCTCCTGCATGACCCAGCCGAGCTCGGTCCCCGCCGCGTAGATCGACCGCGACACGTCCGGCAGGGTGAGCCGGACGCCCGGTGGCGGCGTCAGGGGCGCGCTGCTGACGTTGTGGATGGTGGCGGTCCGACATCCCGTGAGCGCGGCCAAGACGACGAGTACGACTATCGGTGCGATCTTCCGCACGCTTGCCCCCTTTGTCGTATCGCATTCTAAACGGGGTCGGTTGTCAGCGCCACGGTCTTTCGAGTATGCTTATCGGGCCCGTGGCCAGATTGGCGGCTTACATCTGGAGGACGCTTCGCACCGGCGTCGGGTTTGGTGTTTTCGGTCTTGGCGCTCTGGTGCTCGCCGCTGTCTTTCCCCTGCTGGCCTGGCTTCCCGGCGACCGCGAGCGCCGAGCGCAAGCGTGTGGTGCATCGGATGTTCCGCCTGTGGGTCTGGTTCGCCACAGTTCTGGGTCTTCTCCGGGTGAGTTGGCACGGGCGGGAGCGTCTGCGCGGGCCGTCGCCGTGCGTGGTGGTGGCCAATCACCCGACGCTCATCGACATCGTCCTGCTGATCGCCTCGCATGCCGCAGGCGGATTGCGTGGTGAAGAGTGCCGCGTGGAAGAACCCCGTCCTCCGGTGGGTGCTGCGGGCGGCCGGCTATGTCCGCAATGACGGCGGGAGCGCGCTCGTCGACGACTGTGTCGCGCGCGTGGCCCGTGGTCGCTGGCTCGTGCTCTTCCCGGAGGGGCACGCGCTCACCGTCACGACGCCTGGGGCCGCTGCACCGCGGCGCGGCGCACGTGGCCCTGCGGGCGCAGGCGCCGCTGCTGCCGGTCGTCATCACCTGCGAGCCGCCCACACTGATGAAGGGCCAGAAGTGGTACGACGTGCCCAGCCGGACCGCGCAGTTCACCGTGCAGGTGAGCGAGCCCATCACGGCCACCGACGTGCCGGCGCCGGCGTCCGCCGCCCTGGTCGCCCGCCAGCTGACCGGCGACCTCCGCGCGCGGTTCGAGGAGAAGCTCCAGCATGTTGGCGCATGACGAGCTGACGCTCGAGTTCCTCAAGAAGTTGATCATCGACGCGCTGATGCTGGAAGACGTCACCCCGACGACATCGCGACCGACGCGCCGCTGTTCAACGAGGGCCTCGGGCTGGACTCCATCGACGCGCTGGATCTGAGCATGGTGCTGGAGGAGCGCTATGGCGTGTCGGCCAGCGAAGACGCGGCCGAGAACCGGGCCTCCTTCGCCTCGGTGCGCGCGCTGGCCGCGCCGTGGCCGCCCATCGGACGCGATGAGCGAGGAGCTGTCCCGGGACCAGGTGTACGAGCGGCTGAAGGAAGTGCTGATCAGCGAGTTCGGATTCCGCCCGAGCAGATCGCCCCCGGCGCCCACCTGATCAACGACCTCGGCCTGGACAGCATCGACGGGATCGACATGGCCGTGGCCCCTGGAGGCGCGGACCGGGCGCGAGCTCAAGGAGCAGGAGCTGGCGTCGATCCGCACCGTGCAGGACGTGGTGGATGTCATCTGTCGCTCGCGACCGCCGGACGCCCGTGAAGGTTGGCCGGATCCTCATGCTGCTGGCGGTTCCGGCCTACCCGCTGCTCGTCTACGGCGGCCTCCGGGTGCTCACGCCGCGGGTGCTGGCCCTGGCCCTGGGCGCCGTGTTCGTGCTGCGCGAGACGCTGCAGGCGCGCCAGCGGCCCTCCCCGCTGCTGGCGCCGCTCGTCATCGTCATGGCCATCTGCGCGGCGGCCGCCCTCTTCAACGATGGGCGGGTGTTCCTCTTACGTGCCGGCGCTGATCAACGGCGTGCTCCTGCTCTCCTTCGCCCGCACCCTGGTGGTGCCGCCGTCCATGGGTGAACGGTTGGCGCGCTGCCGCCGCCCCGAGCTGTCGGCGGACGACGTGGCCTATTGCCGGCAGGTCACCCGGGTGTGGTGCGTGTTCTTCGTCGCCAACGGCGCCTTCAGCGCGTGGCTGGCGGCGCGCGGAGCGCTGGAGACGTGGACGGTCTACAACGGCCTGGTGAGCTACGTGCTGGTGGGCCTGCTCTTCGTCGGCGAGATGGTCTACCGCGCCTGGCACTTCCGGCGATTCGAAGGCGGCGACGTCACCGACGTATTCCTGCGCAAGGTGTTTCCGCCAAGCCAGCACGGTGACCGTCGGTTTCATCCCGCTCCGCTTCCTGCTGACCGAGGGCCGCCCCCCGGGACGCCCGTCGCCGTCGATGCCGGGCGCACCGTGCACTGGACGACCTTCACCGCCGATGTGGCCCGGCTGTCCACCGTCCTCGATCGGCGCGAGCCCGGTCGCTGGCTGCTCTACACCGAGAACACCTACGCCTTCGCGGTGGCGCTCATGGCGGTGTGGCAGTCGGGCGGCGGGCGTGCTGGCGCCCAACGCGCAAGCCGGGACGCTGGCCGAGCTGAGCGCCGGGACGCGCGGACTCGTCACGGATGACGATCGGACGACCCGCGGGGTCGACGTCGTCGCGGCGCGGCAGCCGTCCGGTCCGACGAGCCTGGCGCTGGACCGTCCTCGACCGCGAGGCCCCGCGCCCGGAGCTCTTCACGTCGGGCTCGACGGGTGCGCGCAAGGCCGTGCCGAAGACAATCGCCAACCTCGAGGACGAGGTCGCCGGGCTGGACCGGCAGTGGGGAGCCCCGGCTGCAGGGACGTGAGGTCTCGGCACGGTGTCTCACCAGCACATCTACGGGCTGCTCTTCCGGGTCCTGTGGCCGCTGGCCGCCGGTCGCACGTTTCGCGGCGAGACGTACCTGCAGCCCGAGGAGATGGCCGCGGCGATGGCGAGTGGGTCGGCCGGCTGCCTCATCACCAGCCCGGCCCATCTCAGTCGGCTGAAGGGCTTTCGCGGGCTGGCCCGCATCGCCGCGCACTGCGCGCCGATCTTCTCGTCGGGCGGTCCGGTCGATCGCGTGACCGCGGTTGCGCTGGGCGCGGCGTTCGCCGAATCGCCGTTCGAGATCTTCGGCTCCACCGAGACCGGGGGTGGCCTGGCGCCAGCAGGACGGCACCGTCGACGCGGAGACGTGGACGCCCTTCTCCAGCGTGGCCGTCGAGGCGGACTCCGAGGGGCGGCTGCGCGTGCGCTCGCCCTTCGTGAGCGCGCCGGACGGCGTGTTCACGCTGGCCGACCGCGTCGACGTGCGCGCGACGGGCGGTTCAGCGCCGGCCCGCGCGGGGATCGGGTCGTCAAGGTCGGTGACAAGCGCGTGTCGCTCCCGAGATGGAGGCCGTGCTGGCCGAGCACGAGCTGGTGTCGCAGGCCGCTCTGGTGGTGCTCGACCACGGGACGGGCTCGCGCATCGGCGCCGCCGTCGTGCCGACGCCGGCCGGACGTCAGCTTCGTCGCGGCAAGGCCGTCGCGCGTTCACGCAGGCGCTGACGCGGCCGCTGCAGCGCTACTGGGCGGGCATCCTCCTGCCGCGGGTGTGGCGCTTCGTGACCCGGTTGCCGGAAGACGCGCAGGGCAAGATCACGGTGGCCGCGCTGCAGGCGGTGTTCGCCAGCCCGTTCGACCCGGCCGTCCCGTCGCCGGTGCCGAGGTCGTGGACGAAGCGGTCTCGGTCGGGGTCGTGCAGCAGACCCTGCGGGTGCCCGAGCAGCTCGGCTGCCTGACGGCCATTTCGCCGAGCTGGCCGTCGTGCCCGGTGTCGCGCAGCTCTCGTGGGTCATGGAAGCGGCCCGCACGCTGGCCGGCTCCGAGGTGGCGCTCGAGCGCATCGAGGCGTTGAAGTTCAAGAGCCTGCTGCGGCCGGGCGAGGTGATCCACGCTGCGAGCCGAGCTGTCGGCGGGCCGCCGGCTGCACTTCCGCATCGACAACGCGCGCACCGTAGCTCGTCGGGATGCTGCGTCCTCGCCGCCGGGCCCGCGGGCGGCGCGTGAACCCGTGCCTGCTCATCCCGGATCTACAACCACGCGGAGACGATCGGCCCCGCGTGCTGCGCTCGCTGGCGCTCCTTCGATCTGCCCTGCCTGGTCGTGGACGACGGCAGCGACGCGGGCACGCGCGCGGCCCTGGAGCGGGCCGGCCGTGAGCTGTCCTGGGTCACGCTGGAACGCCTGACGCCAATCGCGGCCGGGGCGCGGCGCTGCGCCATGGCTACCAGGCCGCCTACCGTCGCGGGTACTCGCACGCCGTGCAGCTGGACGCCGACGGCCAGCACGAGGCGGCCGACGTGCCGAGGCTACCGACGCGGCGCGCGCCCACCCCGCCGCACTCGTGCTCGGCTCGCGCCGGTGTTCGACGCCTCCGCGCCGCGCAGCCGTCTGGCTCGGCCGGCTCTCGCGCTGGTGGGTCCACGTGGAGATCCTCCGCTCGCGATCGACGACCTGCTCTGCGGCTTTCGCTGTCTGCCGCTGGCGCCAGCCGTGACTGCTGGCGTCCCGCACACCGCTGGGCGGATCACATGGAGTTCGATCCCGAGATCGCCAGTGCGCCTGGTGGGCGGGCCTGGACGCGGTGAACGTGCCGACGCGGGTGCGGTACTTTGCCGACGGGGTGTCACACTTCCGTCCCCTGCGCGACAACGCGGCGATCAGCTGCGGCGCACACGCGGCTGGTGTTCGGCATGCTGGCCGCGCGCCCCGTCTCCCCGGTCGCCGCTTCCGAGCGCAGCGCGTGAGTGCCGCCCCCTGGGCCGGGGTCGCCGAGCGCGGGTCGACGATCGGCCTGTGGATCACGGTCCTGCGCGTATCGAGTGCTGGGCCGCCGGCTCAGCATCGCCCTGGTCCTCGGCGTCGTCGGCTACTCTTTGCCACCGACCGACGCGGCCGACGCGCCTCACGCCGCTATCTCGAGCGGCTGCACGCCGTGCAGGGCAAGGCCGCCGTCGCGCTCGGCCACCCGCCCCGCTGCGCGACAGCTTCCGCCACTACCGGGAGTTCGGGCTGGCCGTGCTCGATCGCCTGCGGTTCACGCTGGGGGCCGGAGGACATCGAGATCGTCCTGCGGGGCGAGGAATGCCTGGCCGCACTGATCGCCGACAAGCGCGGCGCCGCTTCCTCCTGGGCGCGCACCTGGCAGCTTCGGACGCGCACCGCGTGCTGGCCGAGCGCACCGGTGTCGTCGTCAACGTGATGATGGTCACGCGGCACGCGTCCCGCATCAACGCGCTGCCTGGCGGCTCAATCCGGCCGCCGACCTGCGCGTGCTGGAGGCCGGGCCGGGCGCGCGGGCGACACCGTCTCTTCGCCTGAAAGCGTGTCTGGAGCGCGGAGAGTTCGTCTCGATCCTGGGTGACCGGATCGGCGGCGGTGCCAGGGCCCGCGTCGCGCGCCGTTCGCTCCTGGGCGCGCCGGCGCCTTCCCAGGGACCGTTCCTGCCCGCCCACGCGCTCGGCTGCCCGATCGTGCTGCTGATCGCGCTCCGCGCGGGGCGCACCGCTACGAGGTGTTTCGCCGAGCCGCTGGCTGACCAGGTCGTGCTGCCGCGGCCCGAGCGGCCCAGCGGCTGCCCGAGATCGCCTCGCCGCTACGCCGAGCGGCTCGAGGCGTACTGCCCTGGCCGCGCCGTACCAGTGGTTCAACTTCTTCGACTTCTGGGGCGATGACGTGATCGCGGAGCCTGCTTTCCCGCCCGTCGCACGTCCTGCCGCACCGCGGCCTGATGGTGCTACTCTCGGCGCATCCTGGAGCACTCGAGCAGCACACGGTGCTGCGCCGTCGACATCCGCGCCGATGCCCCGTTCGTCGAGCCGGCCGGCACGGTGCCGGCCTGGATCGGCCTGGAGTACATGGCCCAGTGCGTGGCCGCCCACGCCGGGCTGCGGGGCAGGCCCGCGGCGAGCCCGCCGCACGGGGTTTCTCATCGGATCCCGGCGCATCGACGTTCGCACCAGCAGCTTCCGGGTCGGCCAGACGCTGACCGTGGTGGCCACGCATACCTGGGGTGAGCAGGAGGCCGCCGCGTTTGCCTGCACGCTGCGCGACGCCGATTCGGGAACGATCCTGGTCGAAGGGACGCTGAGCGTGTACCGGCCGCGCACGCTGGACGGCTTGCCTCGACGGCGCCCCGGAATGAAGCGCGTGCTGGTGATCCGGAGCCAGTCGCGCATCGGCTCGCCATCGCACTGGCGCCCTGGCCTGCGACGGCTTACGCCCTGACGCTGAACTACCAGGCCAACCAGCGCGCGGCCGACGGGACGCTGGCCGCCATCGGCGCGGCGTGGCGGGCACGCCAGACTGCTGCCGTTCGACGTCACCCAGCGCGAGCAGTGCGAGCGCGTGCTCGGCGAGGATCCGCCGCCCACGGCGGCGTACTGGGGCGTCGTCTCTCCAACGCGTCGGCGTGACCGCCGACGCCGCCTTCCCGTCCCTGTCCGGCGAGGCGTGGGATCGCGCGCTGCGCACCAGCCTCGACGGCTTCTACAATGTGGTCCGGCCGCTCGTCATGCCGATGGTGCGGATGCGCGAGGGAGGCCGCATCGTGACGGTATCCCCTGGTCGGGGCTGATCGGCAACCGAGGCCAGGTGAACTACGGTAAGCGTCAAGCGCCGGGCTCATGGCGCGACCCGGCGCTGGCCCGGGGAGCTGGCGAAGCGGGCCATCACGGTCAACAGCGTGGCGCCCGGGCTCATCGAGACGGACATGACCCAGCACGTCCGCCTCGGAGGTCATCGATCACATCCCGCTCCGCGACTGGGGCGGCCTGACGAGGTGGCGGCGACCGTGGCGTTTCTCTTCTCCGGACGGGGCCAGCTACACTCACGCCAGGTGATCTCCGTGAACGGAGGCATGGCATGAGTGGCCGGGTCGTCTGTGACCGGCATGGGCGGGCTCTGCCCGCTTCGGTCAGGATCTGCAGCCGAGCAGTGCGCAGAGCGACTGCGCAGCGGCAAAGTCCCGGCGTCGCGCCACCATGCCTGCCGAGTGGGAGGTGTACTGGCGGGCTCGACACGCGGCTGGCCGCGCCGGTCGCCGACTAGCAATACGTAACTGAACGAAGTACACCGATTACGTATTGC
>ERZ1370068.8934-contig-7750_pt1 | contig 69717 bp, 77 predicted proteins | sample MGYA00561227_ERZ1370068 | MGnify/ENA primary metagenome ERZ1370068 (study PRJEB38410, sample SAMEA6850437) | metagenome | study: Metagenomic assessment of the ecological functions of the soil: analysis of the soil microbiota associated with the...
TTGTTACGTGTACATACGCTGCCGAGCCCAGGCCACGCAATGATCCATCCTCCGAGCGTGTGATTAGGACTGGGCTGCCGTGGGATCATGCAGCTGCGCGCCGGTCGTACAGGCATTAGGCTCACGCAGATCGAACGGTGTATCGCATCCTTCAATGCCATTGGCCGAGTCTGTCCTGATGCCTGTCGAGGTAGATGAGGTCACTGCAAAGGCGGCCAAAACACGACTGCCTGGCTGGAAGGGGAAGCTCGTGATCTCGGACGGGTGTCAGCCACACGGCAGGCAAGGTTTTACTGCTTAGTGTTCTGCCCGAGTACCACGGGCTACGTCGTCGAGGGAACCCATCGCAGTAGAGTTGCCATCCAGATCAGTCTCCTCGTGGCCGGTATGGAACGGGATTTACTTCGATCGGATCGTGCACCAATCGTTATGTTCCTCCTGACTGTCACTGTCGATAGTAAACATGACGAAGGCGAGATAGCGGTCGCCTCGCTGATTACCGGCGTTCGAGTCGTCATGGCGACGGCCGGCGCGATTACCGCTGAAGAAATTGTGACTAGTCTTCCGCATTGCGTCGATAGCTGGAAGAGTTATTCAGATCCTCTGACCAGTGATCGTGATCCGCGAGCAGTGGCGCTACAGCACAACTTTTACTGAACAGGTCTCGGTGGTCAAGGCCTCGACGTCATGTCGGTTACGCCCAGCTGGTGAGGTCGGTGGGCGCCAGTTGCCGGGTGATGCCGATAGACGGGCCAATACGCCAGCCCAAACAGGTATAGCCATCGCAGCCGCTATCTGGGGCAGCTGGTGAGACGCCACGGGCCACTCAGTACGATGCAGAAGCGGTCAGGCTCATCGCCGATTTACTGCCAGGCCGCCAGCTGATGCGGCCGGGCGGCCGGGTATCAGCTGAAAGCAGACATGACAACCGAGTGCTGATACCCGCGGAAATGTCGGTAAATGCAAAACGAGCGCGTTAATGCCACCGCAAATTATCGGAAGCTTACAGAGCCGCAGATCGCGACGCACAACGCACGGGCGGGTTCGAGGCGCGCCAGGGAGGAAGTGTTCACATCGACACAGACGACCAGGCGACGAAGCAGCCACCAAAATAGAACCCACACGCCGGGCCGAGCGCGCTGTAGCCGAGATTGAAGAGATGGAAGACGCGGTGGTGGCTGGGTTGATGCTATGTCGCGAATAATGCCGTACGGGTCGTCGAGCAAGACGTGGTGGCACGGCAGACGATGAGCTTGGCGCGCAGATCATTGGCTCAAATGTCCACTGCTGAGTCGGGAGAAAAATGTTCACGATCGATTGATCTCCGCTATGATCAGCCGTGGAATGATTTTTAGATTTCGTATTAATGAGCTCTGGTCTTCATGGTCCGTGATTGTATTGTCTACTGTGTCAGATCACTCGGTCGACTGGCTGGTTGCAGGTGAGATCGGTCATAATAAAAAGGTCGAGATTTACGCCACTGCCGCAAGGAAGGACGATCTAATCTGCGTCACGCGCTGGTGAGAGAAGGTGGCGATGGGTGTGGCCGGGCGGTCGAGTGGAGGCGTTTCATATCAGACGATCATCTGCGCGGTTCGGAAACTGCCGGCCACGGTCGCAAATGATGGAAGAAAGCGCGGTGATGACATGCCACACGACAGACTGTGCCACGCGGTCGCAAAGACAAACGAGAATACGACATCGACTGTAATCCGGCGTGTCGGTGGTAAGATCCGGCAATTCGGCGGATGGCGGCAGCACCCCAGTCGCCGTTCGAGTGCGCCGCTTGCCGCCCGAGCGAATGTCGCTGACTGGGCGAGACGAGGTCGCTGCGCCCGGCGCAAACGAGGTGGCACGACCGGGAACTGTCGTCAACACAGAGGCGCACCGATAGTTGATCAGTTCGGCACCGACTGTGGTCGAAAGCCGGCATCGTCTGGTTTTCTACCACGGTCGACATCGTAACTGCGACTTACCTGGCGCATGGTTGGAATGGGATGGCACGATCGATGAGCGCAAAGCCAAAATGGGCGCCCGGTCGAGGCGAGCTAACTCGGCGCTCGCATGGTGCCGTGGGCTGAATAACGCGGGGCAGCCGAGAGTCAAATTACGATGCGATACCATCGAGGTCAGGCCGCCGTATCGCCCACCTGTCCGGCTTTCGAAATATGGAGTTCGCACTACTTGGTAACGCACGGAAGGTGGTGGTCAGTCGATCTGGTACTGGTGCGAGAGGCCGTCGCGACTTACGACTCCAGCCACGAGGGTCGCCGTGGCGTGGTTGGCAGGCGGATCACGATAAGGAATCGCGAGTCTGTATTTCGTCCGGTTCGCGAGCCAACGACAGATCGCGCCCGAGGCTTATTCACAAGGTGCCGGCTGATCAAAGCGGTGGCAATCGGCAGATGTGGAACCGCAAGTCAGAAAGGCTGGAGTGGTGCGGTTGGTTATAAAACGTCGGTGAAAGGAGATGTGACGACGACGGGTAGAAACCATCATGCATCCAGTGTTGGGCGGCGATCACGCTGCCGCCAGGGACAGGTGCCGGCGCGAGTGTCGTGCGCAGCACGACTGCGATGAAGGCCGATCGACTTTGCCTCCAATGAATGGCGGTGACAGCGGTGTCATTTGTGATGAAGTCAGCAACACATCACGGTGCGCAAGCACGCTGGTCAGGAGGCTGATCAAGAGGCGCTGAGGTACACGCGAATTCTTCCACGTCGGTAGTCTGATCGCGTAAGCCACCTCATGAAGTTTGGCACCAGCCGACACCGATGGTCGTGATACCGTCACGATGAGCGGTTGACACCACAGGATGCGCGATGAGGCCGTAAGATCGCGCGGGAAGACAGATCGCAGGTCGCGGCTTGCCTGGTCAGGCGGTGGACAGACACGATACGTGACGACGAAACATTGTCATCGCCGGCGCCTGCGTGCGTGAAAACCGGGCCGAGACTGACCGGCCAGTTTGGGATCCATGAGTTTCGCGAAGTCAGGTCTGCGATTTGCGGAACTCGTAAGCAGCTGCAGCCGCGTTGTTCTGGTTTATGTTGACGTCGTTTCGTGGTGACCGTGCAAAACGAGCGGGTGGATAATCGCGATCTATCGCGAGCACAGCCAAATGCTGATCGCCGACTTTTTGGGCAGCCTGCCGTCTTGTAGTAGCGGGCTGCCCGCGTGCCAAGACGCTGAAGTCTGGCCATTTTCTAAAATGCTGATAAGACACGATCAGGGCTTCTGGTGAAATACTGGGGGATTTCCAGGTTTGTCTCAGGCTGCCAGCAGCACAGTGAGGCTGCGTGAGAGGACGGAGACGAGCTAGCCATCACCACTGTAAAATTGCTGCCTGAGCTGCTGGTGGTCATGGTCGGCGCCAAACGAGAGGGACAAAAAGACGACACTGTAAGTGGTCAAGCCTCTAATAACGCTAACATCGTTCTCATCGCGTGATGGCTAATACTGTGCGGACGCGCTGACGCCGGTTGCCGCCAGCCACGTACTGATGGTTCGCAGGCGCTGCGTGATCGTTAACGGCACCGATGAGGCGATGAGGCCGACGTCACTTTCCAGGTGCTGGCGACAGACGTTGGAAGATCGCCGTCGACGGCAACGCCCGCGTACACCAAGAAGCGCGTCACAGAACGAGATTTCGGTGGCGTCACGCGCTTGGTGTCGCGTGATGCAGGTGACTACGGCAAACGTGATTGCTACTCTGGAGGACTGCCAGCAGCTGGCCGCACATTAATGAGCGTTGAGATAACAGCGCATTTTTACAAAAAGAGTACTGAAATGCTGCCATCGCCGCTAGCTAACCAAGGCCGAGCCTGCCAGAGCTGCTCAGCTACTGAGGCTGCCCAGCTCAAGCTCATCCAGCTGGTGGAGGCCGCCGAACAGGTAGCTGCTTTCCCCATTGAAGGTGCCGGGTGACGGGAAGAAGATGCTGTCACACTTGTGACAAAGCAGGAGGAGGACTAACTGCACGAAGTTTGTATCGCGCAGAGAGCTGTCGCATCACAACCCAGCGACTGATCCCCGAAGACGAATATCTGAATAAAGCCGTGGTCACGACGCTGCTGGCAGAAGGAAAATATCTCGGTGCCATTCGCAAGGTGCGGTACGGAACGCCGGCGAGGCCGGGAGGTCGTCACGACAATGGCGTAATGCCACGTAGGGAGTGTCGTCACTGGCTGATCGCCTGAAGGTCGCATGGCTGGCGCGTCGGCAGGATTCGGTCATCATCGTCGGTCGTGAAAGTCAACAACGGTCGGCGACAATTTGTTCAGTTAAAGGTACAAATCGAGTCGGTCCACGGCCTGAGCTGCTTCATTACCAGAACAGATCGCAATGAAATTCAGCCGCGGCTCCGCGCACCAGCTACCCTGCTACCTGAAACACCGTGCCGACACAGCTGCCGGATCGGATCGACCATCCAGATCAACACTTCCGGCCGACTCGCCGCCGACGCTCAGGCCCTCGACGAGATCGGTGTTATCGACCAGCGTCGGCGGGGATGACCTTCAAAGATTACGATAACAGCCATCCAGGCAGTGTTCGCCGGTGACGGCACCGTCGCCACGTTGACGCTGACGTGCATTTTCAAAGACCACTGCAGACATGCTTGGAGCTGGCCGGGTCGGGAGCCGAGATTTGGCGAGTGGTGCAAGTGATCACACTCACCAAAGGCTGCATGAACACCGCTTGTGCAATGGTTTCAGCATTGTCGCGCTCGTGCAAACAGTGAGTCTCGACCCCGAGCCTCTGGTTTCAGGTCATCATTGGTCTCAGGCAGCCAAGACTGCCGTGCCATGGTCATATGGCTGCACGGCAACTCTGGGATACGCCAGACGTCACATGACGAGCCCACCCGGGCGCAATTCTTCGGTGGGCCTCCCAAGGAAACAGATCCTAGGGTATTTAGGTCAGGTGCAGACCAGCCACTGCCCTGCGCCATAGCTGGAATAGATCTTCCGTGAGCTGTTGAAGAAGGATTTCACAGGTCACAATGACAATCCAATGCCATAGTGGCCTGGCAGTAGCTTCCAGCACTCGACGAGCCGATTCACGAAGGCCTTTCTGACTGTCTCTGACTAGCCTCAGCTGGCCAAGCCAGAGGGTCTGGCGAGGCTGCTGCCAGCGGCTCCCGACTGTCGCAGTTGTGGAGCCTCCGTGGTCGGCTGAGGAGCGCGGAGTGAGGCAACCACAGCTGGACCAACAGCTGACATGCTGGCTGACACACGACATGCCGCATCTCAGCCAGGTGGACGTCGCGAGAGTGAGCTTGGATGGCAGATTTCAGTGTGTGAATGGCACTGAGCCAAGGAATGAGTGTGGTTCTTCACCTCACTGCCTAGTTGGTGTGGCTGTGACAGCAGAGTAATGTAGCCAATTCTCCGGGCAGAATGCCTCGCGGCGTCGGTGCTAATACGTGGTGGTCGCTTAAACCCTGCTGCTGCCGCGCCACGATAAATTGGTCAGGTGTTTCTGATCTGCAGTTGTCGAGATGAAAGTATTATAATGACAGTCGGGCAGAGGTAGACTGGGGTTTCAGGTCGGCATGAGTTGAGCCGCGCGAGTCTCTCCACTGTGCAGAATGGAAGAACTGAATTGCTGACCAAACGATAGATGCGGTCGGCGAACGCCTGTGGCGCCGGCGTCGGTCACGTCGAGCTGGGCGTCGGCCACGATCACCGCGTGGAGCCGAGCCCGAGGCGGACCGCGGGCGGTATCCCACGCCCAGCCGATGTGACCGACGCCGGCGCCGTGGCGTTCGCCGACGCGCGGGCGCCGTCGACGTCGTGGTGAACTGCGCCGGCATCGGCCGGCGCGACGAGGAGTTCGAGCCGGCGATGTTCCGCCGGGTCCTCGAGACTAACCTCTGCGGATGCTGTACCTGACCAATTCTTCAAGAAGGCGCTGGAGGCCCTGCGCGCGGCTCCCTTCATCGCCATCGCCTCGATGTACAACGACCTTCGGCAGCCCCCGGATACCGGCCTACGGCGCCAGCCAAGGCCGGCGTCGGCCAGTCACAAGTCGCTTCGCCATCGCATACGCCCCGCTCGGCATCCGCGTCAACGCCATCGCGCCCGGGTTTATCGCCACCGAGCAGACGGTGGCGCCCGCGCCGACGAGACGCACTACCGGCGCGTGGTGGAGCGCACACCGATCGGGCGCTGGGGCGAACCCGTCGATCCTGGCTGGGGCCGCGTTGTTCCTGGCGTCACCGGCAGCGGGGTTCGTGACGGCGCGCGTTGCCGGTGGACGGCGGATACACGCCACGTGGTAAATGGGCTAGCCGCCTGCGCGCAGCGGCCACATGTAGCGATCCCACGTGAGACCGACCACTTCCATCTGGCCGGCGGCTCGCGCGCCCGACCGTTCGGCGACGCGCCGCGAGCGGGCGTTCTGCGGAAGAATGGCCGAGATCGCGTACGACAGCCGCAGAACGTCGCGCGCGTAGTCGCGAACGCAACGCGCCGCTTCGGTCGCGAAACCCTGGCCCCAGACGGCGGGGTCGAACGTGTAGCCGAGCTCACACTCGAATGTCAGCGCGACGCCAGCGGGCGCCTGTTCGCGCCCGAACCATCCTCTGCGAATCCGTGCTCGGGTGCCGCGGATTCGACAACCAGGTCCATCAAGCCGCAGCGCCCGATCAGCGCTCCGTCTTCCTTGCGCACGACCGCGAGATAGCCGAGCGCGAGCTGCTCATAGCTCGCGAGCGTGTACTGCAACCATGCGGCCGTCTCCTCGGGCGAGCGCGGCCGGCCTCCGGGATAAAGATGCTGCGCGACTTCAGGGAGTGCGTGGAGGCGAGTGAAGAACGGCAGATCGTCCGGCGCGACCCGCCGCAGCACGAGGCGAGCCGACTCCAGCCGGTCTGTGCCGTGCGCCAGGGTCATTGTGAAGATCGTCGGCCTCTACGCAGCCCCATTCGTCAACGTGACCAGCAACGTACGTGCCTCGCTCAGATCCGGCGTGTCGAAGCCCTCGGTGAACCAGCCGTGGATGGTCTGGCGAGCGACCCGGCCCGCGTCCTCTCCCGCGCCCCTGCTGCTGCACAGTCGAGCGAGACTTGTCACCGACCGCAGCTCCAGCGCCTTTGAGCGCCGCGCGACGGCGACGGCGATCGCTTTCTGGAACGACTCTTCCGCGAGGGATGAACGTGACGAGAGCCGGTGTCGAGCAACGCTCTCCCCGCAAGCGATACAGCTCCGCCTCCCAGAAACCCTCCTCGCCGATCCTATCGGCAACCGACAGGGCCTCAGTCAGGACGTCGAGGCCTTCGGTCAGGCGATCGGCTCGTCGGATAGGCCTCGGCGAGTAGGCCGAGGAAATGCGACTGCTCCAGCTCCTGCCCCATGGCCTTCCACTCGAGCATTCCCTGCCGGATTTGAGTGATGGTCCTCGACGGCGCGACCCTGGTCCGGCGAGGGCCCATCCCTGGATGATCGCGGCCTGGTTCAGCAGCATGGGGAAGTTCTGCTTCGCGGAGATCGTCATCACTTCGGCGGTCAGCTCGCGGGTCGATCTCGGCCTCGCCGGTAGGAACGGAGCTGGGCAAGAAACAGTAGGGCGAACGGCAAACGTGAACGGATGTCCCAGCTTTCTGGCCAGGGTGACTCCGGCTTCGGCTCTCCGCATGGCCTGCTCGGATAACCGAGGAACCACAGAGCCCACGCGCTCGAAGCAGAGGCAGGCCACGCCCAGGTCATAGCCATAGCGAAAGACATGGGCGTCATGCTGTCCGGTGTCGTAAAGCGTGAACGCATGGTCCATGTGCGCGCGCGTCGCGCCGAAGTCGCCGGATCCGGAGATGCGTATCGCCCATGAGCTCAGTGCGGCGACGAGGAGATCGGCGCGATCCGCCCCGCGCTCGGCCAGGGTGAGCAACTGCCGCGCGAGATCCAGCCCGGTCTTGTACTCGCCCGCGCAGCTCGTGAAACTCCCAGAGGCCTCTCAGAATCGAGAACAACTCGACCGTGTCGCTCTCCTCGCGGCATAGCTCGTGGGCGCGTACGCGCGCCCGGACTGCGGGATCGGCGAACCTTTCGGCGGCTCGCAGGGGCACGCCGAGGGCGACCTGCAGCGCCAATTCGCGTCGCGGGTGTTCGGCGGTGCCCGGCAGTGTCCTCAGCACCTCCAGGCCTCTTGGTGAGATGGCTGATCGCTTCCACATTTGCCGAGCGCCGCACGGCCTGCTCGCCGGCGCTCTGCCAGTAGGGAAGAGCCTCCTCGAGAAGTCCCGCCTCGGTGTAGTGCTGAGCCAGCAGTCCGACGGAGTGCTCGTCGCATCGTCGCGTCGCGCTTCGAGCGCGGGCGATCTGGCGGTGATACGCTGCCGCGTGGTCTTCGAGCAGCGGACTCCGTACGCGGCATCCTGGATCAACGTGCTTGAAGACGTAGCGTGACTGGGGTGGCAGCCCGCGCTGGATAGAGGAGGCCGGCGTCCAGGCGGCCAGCCCCTGCCGCGTCGCTCATCGACCGGAGACACTCACTGGATCAGCTCATAGGCGAACCCGCCCGAGAGCGAGCGCCTGAGCTTGCGCGATCTCCTTCGCATTCGCCAGCCGATCGAGCCGGGCCATCAGCGAGTCGTGCAGGCTGGCGGGGATCGCCAGGTCCGATTCCATGACCGCTTTGGTCAGCTCCTCGACAAAGAGCGGCACGCCATCGGTTCGTGCGATCAGTTGCCGTCGCATCTCAGCGGAAGGGTCCTGGCCTCGTGCGAGCCTCGACCATTGCCTCGACGTCCCGGCGCGCCAGACGGCTGAGCGTGAGCTGGGTCACGTGCGCGAGCATCGGCCACGGCGGACAGAAGTCCGGCGCGGAACGTCAACAGCTGGAGCAGCCTGGACGTCGCGAGCTGATCGATGATCAGGCCCAGCAACTCGATCGTCGATGGATCGATCCAGTGCAGGTCCTCGACGATCAACAGGATACGGCTGTCGGCGGCCTCGGCTCGCACCCACCGACCAAGGCGTCCACGGTCCGCTTGCTTCGCCGCTCAGGGGCGATCGTCAGCGGTGGGTAGCGCTCGGGCAGGGGCAATGAGAGCAGTGCGCCGAGCAGCGGCACCGTTGCCGAGATGGTCGAGGCCATTGTCCTCTGCCGCGGCCTCGAAGCCTGCCGGAGCTTTTCGCCTGGAGCATCGTCGCTGTCAGCGCGAGTCGACGGTGCAGATCCTCGATCACGGGTAGAAGGCGCTGTTCTGGTAGTAGGGGAGCAGCGCCACTCGATCAGGCCGTGCAGCTCGCCGGCGAGCCTTCGGTGAGCGACACGCACGAGCCGAGATTTTCCGATGCCCGGCCTCGCCGCTTACGAGCACGACCTGACCGCCCCCGGCGGCGGCCCGTTCCCAACGACGGCGCAGGAGCGCGACCTCCTCCTCACGACCGACGAGTGGCGTGAGCCCGGAGGCGTCCGACCGGCCTGAGGCGACTCTGCACGCCGGTCGCGCCGGTAACCCGGTATGCGTGGACGGAGCGACAGCCCCTTCAGGAGGTGAGGGGCCAAGATCCCGGCAGTCGAAGAAACCGGTGACGAGCCTGCGATCGTCGCGCCGCTGATCACCACTGCATTCGGCCTCGGCGATCGCCTGCAGCCGCGCGGCGACGCGCCGGCGTCTCGCCGAGTGGCGAGTCGCCGGACGGTTCCGCGTCCTTCACCGATCTCGCCTCACGACGACGAGCCCGGTATGAATGCCGATGCGCCTCGAGGCTGTCACGGCGATCCGGCTCCCGGCGAGAAGCATCGCCGGCTCGAAGCGCCGCGACAATGATCCAGTCCGGCCTGCACCGCGCGGCGCGCATCGTCCTCGTGCGCCTGCGGATAGCCGAAGTAGACGAGCACGTCCGTCGCCGAGATACTGCGCGATCGTGCCCTTCGAAGCGGTCAATGACCGCGGCACTGCGGTGCGCTGATAGTCGCGGCACGACGTTCGCCAGTCTTCGGGATCGAGTCGCTGGGACAGCGCCGTCGAGCCGACCAGATCGCAGAACATCACGGTAAGCTGGCGGCGCTCGCTGCGGACTGCACGTTCAGCGGAGAGGCGCGTCCCGGGACAGTGGATGTCGCCGCCGATGGGCAGTCGCGCACCGCAGCCACCGCAGAACTGTTCATTCGACTCGCTGAGAAAGCTGCAGGAGGGATCACGTGCCGGCGAGCGACGATCGCACCCGCCACAGAAGCGGCGGCCTTCGCGATTCTCTGCGTGGCACCGAGGGCACCGCATCGTCGTCCTCGCACGATCAAGGGCTTCTGGAACGCGCCGCGAGCGTAGCTCAGTGCGTCTGGGAAGGGAAGCGGCTCTGTTCAGGCGGCGTCTCCGCCTGCTCCAGCCAGGATGTCGGGCGAACCGTCAGCTTCGGGGCTTGCGGGCGGCGAAGGCGCGGATGCGGTCGCGGGCGGCGGCGCCGGTGCGGAGGGCGGCGCCGTAAGCTCAGGCTCTGCGGCCCTTGCGTGCCGGCGCGGATGGCAGCGACGATCTCCTTCGTCGCAGCCAGCCCGTCTCGCGGTGACGCGGCGATTTCCTCCGCCCACTTCAGCGCGCTCGCGTCGAGCGTCGGCGACGCGACCACGCGGTTGACCAGCCCCATCCTCAACGCTTCGGTGGCGTGGACTGGTGCGGCCGGACAACAGCAAGGTCGCGGCCAGGCCGCCGCCGGCGATGTCCAGGAAGCGGGCGATGCCGTAGCCGGGTTGAAGCCGAGCGTCACCTCCGGCAAGCCGAGGCGAGCGCGGTCGGAGGCGATGCGCATATCCTGAGCGACGGCGAGCATCAGCCCGCCACCGAGGGCGTGGCCGTCGATCGCGGCCAGCGTCACCTGCGGCAGGCGTGCAGAAGCGATCCATCAGCGCGGCCTGGCGCGTGGCGAGCGCCTGCGCCTCCTCGCCGGTGATCGTCTCCATCTCGCGGATGTCGTTGCCGGCGCAGAACGCGCGCCGCGCGCCGCCGACCAGCAACACGCGGATGTCGTCCATCGCGGCGACGCGCTCCAGCGCTTGCTCGAGCGCGGTCGGTGAGCGGGCGATTGAGCGGCGTTGAGCGCGTCCGGCCGGTTGAGCGTGAGCCGGAGCAACGCCGTCGGCGGCCGGCTCGACGAGGGCGAGATCGCTCACGTGCGGTCTTGCGGCTGTCGCAGCCAGCCGGTGAGGCCCAGCCCGAGCCCGGCTCACTGCAGCAGTCGGCGCCGGCCGCGCGCCAGAAGTTCGTGCGGAAGAACGGCACCTGGAAGAACGGCGAGTGACGGTCGGACGGCTTGAGCCGGCCGTCGAGCAGGCCGTCGACCGATCGTCATCGCCTCGCGCATGAGCACCTCGGTGGTCGCCTTGGCGAACGTCGGATCGGCCAGCGCCGGGTGGCCCACGTAGCCCTGCGCCGCCGTTCAGCGGATAGTTGGGAACGATCCGCCGCACCATCGAGTAGCGCGCGGGCGGCAGCGTGCGGAACGACTCATCGACCAGGTCGGGCCGCAGCAGGAGCATCAGCGACGTCTCCCACCAGCCGCCGTGGGCGTCCTCGGCGAAGGCGCCGCGCTCGGTGGCGGTGAGCGACCGGCCCAGCTGGCCTCGATCGCGTCCACGTAGCGCCCGCGCAGGAACTCCCAGGCCAGGTGGCCGGTGAACGAGGCCATCACGACGCGGTGGCGGCGGAGACGATCGCCGCGGCCTCGTCCAGCGCGGTCAGATGGCCGGGCCCGCCGTGGCCGTTGGCGACGAGGATGAAGCGGAAGCCGCTGCGGGCCAGCGCCTCGCCGTAGTCCACCATCACGTCGCGCACCACGCGCTGGCGCACGCTGATCGTCCCCACCGTCTCGAACGTGAACGAGCCCAGGTGCAGGGTGGGGAGCAGGATCGACCGACCAGCCGGGGCGGCTAGCCACCAGCCGCTCGGCGATCGTCTCGGCGAAGTGGCGAGCGGCGAACGCGTCCACGCCGACGGGCAGGTGGGGCCGTGCTCCTCCAGCGGGCTCACGGTCAGCAACGCGACGGTGCGCTCGCGATCCAGCGCATCGAGCGCCGGCGAGGACATCTCCTCCAGTCGATGCACGCTCAAAAGCTGCTCCCTTTCGTGGCGGCGAGATAGTCCTGCCGGGCGCGCTCGAGCTCGGCGACGATGGCCTCGCGCTCCGCGACCAGCCGTCGGGCGCGCGCTGGCTCTGGGTGGCAGCGAGGGCCGCAAACCGGAGCTGGACGCGGAGCCAGCCGGCCCCGATCAGATAACGATACGCGATCGCGCCCGAGATCGGCAGCGAGAGCGCAAAGGCCAGCGCCCACCACGACCCCGGCCAGCGCGGAACACCATCCAGGTCTCCAGCCCCCAGAAGAGCGGAAATGCCACCACGCTGGCCAGCAGGCGGATCGTGGCGTAGTCGGTCTCCTTGCGCGCCATCCGGTGGGCGAGCCAGCGCGGCACGTAGTACGGCAGCGGCGTTGACGAGCAGCGCCGTAGCCGAACAGCGGGAAGCCGGCGATCGCGTCCCATGAATAGACGAGCTTGGCGCGCGCGGGCAGCCGCTCGCGCCGGCGCCGCACCGCCTCGTCGCGCTGGTGGTACTGCGCCAGCAGCGAGCGGTAGGCCTGGATGCTCTGCCAGAGCGCCTCGACCCGCTCGGGCTCGCGCGCCTCGAAGTGACTGACGGCGTCGGCGATCGAGCGCGACAGCCGCACCGGATCGACGTCGCGCCGTCGCAGCCCGCGCGACTCCATGACATGCTCCGGTCAGCTCGTCGCGGTAGAGCTCCTCCACCGCGTGCACCAGCCGCTGGTCGTCGATGCGCTCGACGTTGACGACCTGAGCTTCCATCGCCCACTGCAGATCGCGCGTGAGGGCGTCCACCGCCTTCACCGGATCCTCGCGGTAGGCGCGGAGGTAGGCGGCGGGCTGGATCGCCTCGCCGAACGCCACCAGCACGCGGCTGCGAAACGCCTTGCGCGCCTCGAACGAAAGCCCGACCGGGATCATCGAGAGCTCGCCCGGGTGGCTGGCCTCGTACTCGAGCGCGATGCGGGCGGCGCCGGTCTTGATCCGCTGCACGCGAGCCTCGGCGTGCGTCGTGCCCTCGGGATAGATCGCCACCAGGCGCCCGCGCGCGAACGCCGTCGAAGCAGGCGGCGAAGGTGTCGAGGTTCTTGTCCATCTTGTCGGGATCGTCCTGCCGCCGGTAGACGGGGATGGCGCCGCAGGCCAGGAGGAAGCGCGCCATCAGCGTGTTGCGGAACATCGACGCGGTGGCCAGGTAGTGGACCTTGCGGCGCACCACGCTGCCGACGACCAGCGAGTCGATGAAGTTGTTCGGGTGATTCACGCACAGCAAGATCGGCCCGCCGGCCGGCACGCGCTCGGGATGGCGCGCGTCCACCGCCTTGAAGAGGAACCAGAGCCAGAAGCGCGCGACGCGCGCGGACGCCGCGATAGAAGCGGTCCATGCGGTCGGGCGCGGGCGCCTGGCTCATGCGGCTATGATGGCGCGCGTGTTCGAGCGCCTGAGCGAATGGGTCAACGCCGACGCCGCCCTCGTTCGCCGCGGCCGCTATCTCTCCACGACGTTCCTGATCGAGGTGGGCGAGGTGGCCTGGCTGATCACGGTGCACGAGGGCGCGTGAGCCGCGTCGAGCGCGGGCCGTTCCTGATGCGCGACTGGGCGTTCGCGGTGCGCGCGTCCGGAGGACGTCGTGGCGGCGCTTCTGGCAGCCGGTGCCCGCGCCCGGCTTCCACGATCTCTTCGCGCTGACCAAGGGCGGCCACGCGCGCGTCGAGGGCAACCTGGTCCCGCTGATGGCCAATCTTCGCTACGTGAAGGATCTGCTGGCCCAGCCGCGCGGGAGGTGTGAGTGGCCGAGTACGAGCCGATCGTCGGCCGCTACCTCAAGCTCGACCTCGGCGGTCGGCCGCATCGCCTCTACGTCGAGGAAGCCGGGCAGGGCATTCCGCTCGTGTGCCTGCACACCGCCGGCGCCGACAACCGCCAGTGGCGCCACCTGCTGAACGACGCCGAGATCACGCGCCACTTCCGCGTGCTGGCCTTCGACATGCCGTGGCACGGCAAGTCGCTGCCGCCGGTCGGGCTGGCAGGACGAGGAGTACCGGCTGACCACGCAGGGCTACATCGATCTGATCCTGGCCTTCATCCGCGCGCTGGGCCTCGAGCGTCCGGTCGTGCTCGGCTGCTCGATCGGCGGCAAGATCGTGCTGGAGCTGGCGCGTCTGCACGCGGCGACGTTCCGCGCGCTGATCGGGCTCGAGTCCGCCGACTACCAGCTGCCCTGGTACGACGACACCGGCTGGCTGCACCGGCCCGACGTCCACGGCGGCGAGGTCGCCGGCGCGATGATGTCGGGGCTGATCGCGCCGCAGAGCCCGAGCGAGACGCGCTGGGACACGCTGTGGATGTACATGATGGGCGGCCCCGGCGTCTTCAAGGGCGATCTGCTTCTTCTACCGGGCCGACGGCGACTTCCGCGACCGCGTCAGTCAGATCGATACGTCGAGGTGTCCGCTCTATCTGCTCACCGGCGAGTACGACTTCTCGTGCACGCCCAGGACACCGAGCGCACCGCGGCAAGATCAGGGCGCGCGCGTGACGGTCATGCAGAGAGATCGGCCACTTCCCCATGAGCGAGAACCCCGCGCAGTTCCGCCGCTACATCCTGCCGGTGCTCGAGGAGATCCGCGCCCGCGGCTGACGGCATCAGCCGGCGTGCCGCTTGAGCAGCGTCTCGAAGTCGTCGCTCGACAACCCTCGCGCCCACTCGGCGCGCCTCGGAGTCGGCGCCGTACGCCTCGTCCATCCACTCGGTGGCCTCGCGCTTCGTCGCGAAGAGACGCCAGACGTGACCGGCGCCGCCGCCCGGGCGGCGCAGGTGGAAGATCGGGTCGGCCGGCCCGGTGGCCTCGTGCACGGCTCGCTCGCCCGAGGCGATCGAGCGTGATCCACGCTACCGCGATACCGTGCGCGGAGAGCACCCGCGCCCGCAGCGACTCCCTCGCGTGGCAGCGACTCGAGGTCGCAGAGGGCGAGGTCCGTAGAAGATCGGGCGACGGCTTCGGCGGGGATGGCGAGCGTGGCGCTCATCGGCTGCGCCACCGGCGGCGTCGAGAAGCGCCTTTGAGTCTGCCCCCACCCAGAACGTGCCGCGCCCCGCGATGGCGTCGGCCCACGCCTCCACGACCCCGCCCTTCGGCACTTGCGAGCGCCGTCGGACCATCTCGTTGCCGTCGTGCAGGAAGTAGAGCCGGCTCATCCGCTCGGGGCGCCCATCGGGGACCCGGACGAATCCTTCCATCAGCCGGCGGGCGGTGCGATACACCGTGACGGTCTCGGCGCGCGGCTCGCCGCCCTCGGCGCTCACCCGCGAGGCGATCGGCAGAACGCCGGACGGATGGCCGAGCCGGACGTCGCCGGCCTGATTGGCGACACACTCGTGGACGACCGTGCCGGGGATGCGCGCGGCGACGGCCAGGCACATCGCGACCGTCAGTGGGAACGCGCGGTGGCAGTTGCCCATCGAGATCGCGCGCGCCCAGCACGTCGAACGCGGCGGCGCCGTAGCGGACGCCGTCGAGCGCCGTGTACTCGGCGGCGCGGCGCCACGAACGCGATCTTCGGCACCGCTGCGCTCTCGGCCATGCCCATGCGGGCGCCCGCCTCGACGCGCAGCTTCCCAGGCGCGCGCTCACATCGTGATCGGCGTCGACGGCCTGCGGCGTCTCGGTCCCGGTGAGACCGAGGTCGCGCGCGCGCACGAAGACCACCGGGTTGGTGGCGTCCACGCACGAGACCTCGATGCCCGCGATGGCGTCGCGCGCGCGGCCGGTCGGGCAGCAGCCGGCCGGTGCCGGCGCCGCCCGGATCGACGAAGTCGAGCGCGATGCGCGCGCCGCGGCCGGCCACGCCGGCCAGCTCGAAGTCGCCGGTCGCCGCGGCCTCGCCGTTGGCGACCGGCACGTGGGCGACGATCAGCTTCTTGGTGTTCGTGTTGTGGATGCGCACCAGCGTCTCGCCGTCGCGCGCGGTCACCAGCCCTCGTCGATGGCGAACGGCCCGACCGACGACGAGCAGTTGCCGCAGTTGCCCGCGTAGTCCACGAACGCCTTCTTCACCTCGACCTGGGCGAACGTGTAGTCGACGTCGGCGCCGGGCAGCGTCGGCGGCCCGATGATGACCGCCTTCGACAGCGACGAGATGCCGCCGCCCAGGCCGTCGAGCTGGCGGCCGTTGGGGTCGGGGCTGCCGAGCGCGGCCAGCAGCGATGGCGTCGCGCGCCGGGCCGGGCGCGGGCAGATCGCGTTCGTGGAAGCACCAGGCAGCGGCTGGTGCCGCCCCGCATGTAGACCGCCGGGATCTCTTCTCTGCGCCTTAGCGGTCGTTCTCAGTGGCCTGGCTCGGCGGGCCGGCTTCGTGTGTGCGCCAGGATGCCGCCGGCCAGGAGGATGTCGCGCTCGCGCGGCGTGAGCACGCACGAGGCGGTGAAGCGCGCGCCGGTGCGCGTGTTCTCGACCGTCATCGCTGCGGCCCGCGGCCAGCGCGGCGCGCAGTCCGTCGAGGCGCAGCCGGTCGTCGCGCTCGATGCCGTCCGCGGCCGGCGGGATCGTCGAACACGAGCGGGACGACGCCCCAGTTGATGAGGTTGGCGCGGTGGATGCGCGCGAACGACTTGACGATCACCGCGCGCACGCCGAGGTACATGGGCTCCATCACCGCCGCCTCGCGCGACGAGCCCTGGCCGTACGTCTCGCCGGCCACGATGATGCCGCTGCCCGGCGGCGCTGTGCGCGCGCCACGAACTCGGGGTCGACGTACTTGAAGCAGTGCTCGGCGATGGCCGGGCACGTTCGAGCGGAACACCAGCACGGCGGAGCCGGCCGGCGAGATGTCGTCGGTCGAGACCTTGTCGCCGAGCTTGAGCAGCACCGGCGCTTCCAGGTCCTCGGCCACCGCCTCGCCCAGCGGCACCGGCTTGATGTTCGGGCCGCGCACGACCTCGCCCTGCCCGTCGGGCGCCACGAAGCCGGCCACCGATGCCGCGAACTTCGCCGGCAGCGTCACGCTCGGCTCGACGCCCAGCGTGCGCGGATCGGTGATGACGCCGGTGAGCGCCGAGGCCGCGGCCACCACCGACGAGCACAGATAGACCTCGTCGCCCTTCACGCCGCTGCGCCCGGGGAAGTTGCGGTTGAACGCGCGCAGGCTCTTGGTGCCCGCGGCCGGGACGTGGCCGATGCCGCGCGCACGAGCCGCACGTCGGCTCGGAGACGGTCGCGCCGGCGGCCAGCAGATCGGCCAGCAGCCCCTCGCGGGCCATCGTCTCGAGGATCCGGTGGCTGCCCGGGAAGACCACGAACGAGATCGAAGGATGCACGCTGCTTGTCACGGACCACGCCGGTCGACCGAGGCCATGTCGTGCCACGAGCCGTTGGTGCAGGAGCCGACCATCACCTGGTCGATCGGCGGTGCCGGCGACCTCGTCGACCGGCACCACGCGATCGGGCGATCCCGGCAGCGCCACGAGCGGCACGATCGCGCTCGAGGTCGAGCTCGATCTGGTCGTCGTAGGTCGCATCGGCGTCGGGCGCCACCGGCCGCCAGTCCTCGGCGCGGCCCAGCCGCGTGAGGAACGAGCGGGTGACCTCGTCGGACGCGGAAGACGCTGGTGGTCAGCGTCAGCTCGGCGCCCATGTTGGCGATGGTCATGCGCTGCGCGGCCAGCAGGCTCGGCAGGCCCGGCCCGCCGTACTCGAAGATCTTGCCGGCGCCGCCCGCGCACGGTGAGCCGCCGCAGCAGCTCCAGGATGACGTCCTTCGCGGTGACCCACGGCTGGAGCGCGCCGGTGAAGCCACACGCGCACGACCGCCGGCATCCGGAAGAAATACGGACCGCCGCCCATGGCCACCGCCACGTCGAGGCCGCCGGCGCCGATGGCCAGCATGCCGGCGGCGCCGCACAGCGGCGTGTGGCTGTCGGTGCCGAGCAGCGTCTGGCCGGGGACGGAGAACGACTCCATGTGCACCTGGTGGCAGATGCCGTTGCCGGGCTTGGAGAAGACGTCGCGCCGTACTTGCGCGAGACGGTCTGCAGATAGCGGTGGTCGTCGGTGTTGCGCGAGTCGATCTGGTAGACGTTGGTGGTCGATGTAGGTCACCGCGCGCGCCGGCACCACGCGCGGGAACCCCAACGGCCTCGAACTGCAGCCACGCCATGCGTGCCGTTGGTGTCGGTGAGCAGCACCTGGTCGACGCCGATGCCGATCTCTTCGCCGGCCACGGCGCTTGCCGGAGACCAGGTGAGCGCTCGATGAGCTTGCGGGTGAGGCTGACTGCCCATGTCAGCGCTTCTCGATCGGGACGAAGCGCGGCGCTTGGCGCCGACGTAGTCGCGCGCGGGGACGGATCAGCCGGTTGTCGTCGTGCTGCTCGATGATGTTCGCCGCCCAGCCGGCGATGCGGCCGGCGGCGATCACCGGCGTGAAGAGATCGACCGGGATGCCGAGCGAGTAGAAGAGCGGCGCCGAGTAGAAATCGACGTTGGGGATGAGGCCCTTGGCCTTGCTCGATGCGCTCGTGGAGCTTCACGGCCATCTCGTACCACTTGAACTGGCCGGACTGGCGGCACGCGTCCTCCGCCATGCCCTTGAGGATGGCGGCGCGCGGGTCACCCGCCTTGTAGACGCGATGGCCCATGCCCATGAGGCGGCGCTTCTCGGCCAGCGGCCTGCTCGCGCGAAGGCGTCGACGTTGGCGACCTCGCCGATCTCCATCAGCGTGCGCATCACCGCCTCGCCCGGCGCCGCCGTGCAGGCGGCCCTTCAGCGCGCCCACGCCGCCGGCCACCGCCGAGTGCATGTCGGACTGGGTCGGACGACGATGGCGCGCGTCGTGAAGGTGGAGGCGTTCAGCTCGTGCTCGGCGTAGAGCGTGAGGCTCGCGTCGAAGCGCCTCGACGTCGCCGCCGAGCTCGGCCGCCTGCCCGGTGAGCATGTAGAGGAAGTTGGCGGCGTGCGAGCAGCCCGGCCAGCGGCGCCACCGGCGCCAGCCCCTGCGCACCCGGTGAGTGGGCGCAGATCGCGGTGGTCGTACTGGCTGGTCAGCCGCACCGCCTTGCGGACGTTGGCCGCGTCGGGAGTTGTCGGTGGTGTCGGGGTCCGACATGCCGAGGATCGCGACGGCCGCCTGCAGCACGCGCATCGGGGTCGGTCGCCTTGGGCATGAGGCGGAAGGCTCGCACGGATCGGCGGGATCCACGCGCGATCGTCAGCCCGACGACCAGCGACGTCGAGCTGGGCCGGCTTGGGCAGCTCGCCGTGCCAGAGCAGGTGGCAGACTTCCTCGAACGAGGCGCAGGCGCGCCAGCTCGGCGATGTCGTAGCCGCAGTAGGCCAGGCGGCCGTTGGCGCCGTCCAGGTCGCACAGCTTCAGTCTCGGCGGCGACGACCCCCTCTGAGCCCGCGGATCAGTGCGCTTCCTTCGGTCATGGCGCTGCCCTTCGGCGTGGAGTTGAGGACTCATCGACCTACGAGGGTAGCACCAAAAACGGTCGTCAGGGCCGAGGCGGCGAGCAGTTGCGGCGCCGCACGCACGCTACTTCCTGGTGGTGCGCTCCCGGCACTCCGCCTGCGGGTTGTAGGTGTCTCGGGCCGTAGCAGGTGCCGCTGGTGGGCAGGCGCTGGCAGTCCTTGCGGCGCGGCGTCCAGCACCGCGCCCTTGAGCTTGTTCTCCACCTGGCCCACGCATTCCTGCTGGGGTTGCAGGTGTGCGCCTTCTGGGCCGAGGTCGGCAGGCTGCCGCATGTCCTTGGGCTGGGCGGCGGCCGGCAAGTACGGTCAGGGCCAGGCAACGCCAGCAGGGCCAGGGCGAGACGGTCTCATCATCTCAACTCCTACCACGTCAGACTCCCGCGGGCGCGGGACTATTCAGCCGGCCCCGGCTCGCGGCCTGGATGTAGAACGTGCCGCGTGGCGAGCGCCACCCAGGCGGTCGCCGTCGCCGAAGACCCTCGCCTCCAGCACGCCGATGCGCTTGCTGCGCGAGACCTGCCACCGCCTCGGCGGCGATCGCCGCCCGCCGTGACGGGCAGCAGGTAGTTCATCTTGATCTCGAGCGTCGAGCACCACTGGCCCCGCGTCGAGCTGGCTGGAAGATGCGGCGCCCATGGCGGTGTCGGCGACGGCTGTAGATCACGCCGCCGTGCAGGCGTGCCGTTGGGGTTGAGCGGCTGCGGCGTCACGTCGAGCTCGAAGCGCGCCCGGCCGTCGCCGATGGACTTCGGGCGCATCCCCAGCAGCTCCGCGAACGGCCAGGACACGAAGCGGCTTACTTGAAGTGCGGGTCGATGCGCGCGTCGATCAGGTACGGCCCGCCGCTGGCCAGCGCGCGGCCCATCGCCGGGCCGACCTCGGACACCTTCTCGATCCGCTCGCCCGGCACGCCGAGCGACTTCGCGAGGCCGACGTGAGTCGATGAGCGGCTTGTCGAGGTCCATGCCGACGTACACGTCGTCCTCGGCCGAGAAGCCCTTCAGCGCCAGCGTGCGCTGCTTGAGGATGCGATACGACGCGTTGTTGAAGATCACGAACACGACCGGCACCGAATCGTGCGCCGCCGTCCAGAGCGCCTGGCATGGTGTACATGGCGCTGCCGTCGCCGATGAGGGCGACGACCGGCCGGCTGCGGCAGCGCCAGCTTGACGCCGATCGCGGCCGGCAGGCCCCAGCCGATGCCGCCGCCGCGCAGGCCGAAGAAGCTCTTGGCGTCCTCGCACCTGAAAGAAGGTCCGCACGCCGCGCGCCGGAGCGAGATCGTCTCGTCGCACGATGGTCGCGCCGGCGGGCGTGGCTCGCGCGACCGCGTGGATGAGCGCCAGCGGCGCCATCGGCGCCTGCGTCGGCCGACTTGCCGCGGCCTTGTCGTCGAGCCCGGCGCGCTCGGCCAGCGTTGGCGGCCACCGCAGCCGTCGCGGCGCTTGGCCGCCTGCGGATGGCCGTTCTTGCCGGAGTGCCGGCGCGCACCGCCTCGCACAGCTCGGGCAGCGTGGCCTTCGGGATCGCCCTGGATCGCCGACCGCGGCCGGCAGTAGTTCTTGCCGATCTCCCACGGGTCGACGTCGACGTGCGATGACGTCGAGCCCGTGCGGCACCGGCTCCACGTCGGAGGGCAGCGAGAGCGTGAAGAGGTCGGCGCCGATCGAGAACAGGCAGGTCGTGGCGCATCAGGAACGCGCGGATCGGCGGCGCCAGCCGCGGGAACGTGCCCGCGCGTAGAGCGGGATGCGAGAACGGGAAGTTGCAGGTGGAGGCGACGCCCTCGGCTGATGCACCGGCGCGCCGAGCAGCTCGGCCAGCTCCACCAGCTCCTTCAGCGCGTCCGACGTGCGCGACGGCGTCGCCCACCACGAGGAGCGGGCGCTCGGCCGCACGAGACGCCGCGGCCGCGTCGTCGATCGCCGCGCGGTCACCGACCAGGCGCGGCGCCGACGCGCGTCGAGGCGCGCCGAGATCGATGTCGCGCTCGGCGTTCAGCACGTCGACCGGCAGCGAGAGGAACACCGGGCCGGTCGGATGCGCGCAGCGCCGTCTTCACCGCGCGGCGCACGATCCGCGGCAGGTCCTCGCAGGCGATGCGCCTCGGTCGACCACTTCACGTACGGCCGCGCCATCGGCGGCAGATCCGACCAGAGGATCGGCTCGGTCACGCGTGAAGCACTGATCGTGCTGGCCCGCGGTCACGCAGCAGCGGCGAGCCCGCCTTGTAGCGCGTCGTAGAGCATGCCCATCGCGTTGCCCAGGCCCGGCGAGACGTGGACGTTCACGGCGCGCGAGGCCAGCCGCTGGCCTGCGCGTAGCCGTCGGTCATCGCGATGGCCGACGCCTCCTGCAGCGCCAGCACGTAGCGGATGCCGGGCTCGCGGGCCAGGCCGTCCATGAGCGGCAGCTCGGTCGTGCCGGATTGCCGAACATGACCGAGACGCCTTCTCGTCGGAGGATCTGCGAGGAATGCTTGCTTGCCGGAGATGAATGGCATGGTGGCCGGGATGATAAACCCCGCTCGCGCTTGATTCCAGGGGTCCCCGGGTGCGACCTGCTCGATGCGACTGTCGCGGAACCCCTGCTGATCCTGCGCGCGCGCGCGCCGTGAGCCCACGTCAGTCACGCCGGTGTGGCTCATGCGGCAGGCCGGGCGCTATCTGCCGGAGTACCGCGCGATGCGCGAGCGCCACGGCTTCCTCGAGCTGTGCCGCAATCGCCGAGGCGGCCGCCGAGGTCACGCTGCAGCCGGTGCGAGCGCCTCGGCGTGGACGCGGCGATCCTGTTCGCCGACATCCTGCTCGATCGTCGAGCCGCTCGACGTCGGCCTGGAGTTCGCGCAGGGCGAGGGCCCGGTGATCCACCGCCCGGTGCGCGCGACGGCCGACGTGGCGCGGCTCGCCGCGTCGACGTGGAGTCGACGCGTGGGCTCGGTGTTCGAGACCGTGCGTCTCGTGCGGCGCGCGCTGCCGCCGCGGCGTGCCGCTGATCGGCTTCGCCGGCGCGCCGTTCACCGTCGCCTCCTACGTCGTGCGAGGGCGGCGCCTCGCGCGACTACGCTGCGACGAAGCGGCTGATGTACGAGGCGCCCGGCGCGTGGCACCGGCTGATGGACGTCGCTGGCCGGCGCCACCGCGGCCTACCTCAACGGCCAGATCGCGCGCCGGCGCCCAGCCGTGCAGCTCTTCGACTCCTGGGTCGGGCGCGCTCTCGCCGGACGACTACCGCGACCTACGTGCTGCCGCACTCGCGCGCGCGTCATCCGCGCGCCTGCGCGCCGGGCACGCCGGTCATCCACTTCGGCACCGGCACGGCGACGCTGCTCGCCGCTCGATGCGCGAGGCCGGCGGCGACGTGATCGGCCTCGACTGGCGCGTCGATCTCGACCGCGGCTGGTCGGCCGGTCGGCCACGACGTCGGCGCGTGCAGGGCAACCTCGACCCGGCGGCGCTGCTCGGCGCCGCCGGCGGACGATCGCGCGAGCGCGCGCGGCGATCCTCGCGCGCGCCGGCGGCCGCCCGGGCCACATCTTCAACCTCGGCCACGGCGTCCTCCAGAGCACGCCGGTCGAGCACGTGGGCGCGCTCGTCGACATGGTGCACGAGCCTGAGCGCGCCGGTGATCGACGCCGTCCTGCTCGATCGCGTTCGGCGGGCCCGACCGCGCCCGCCGAGATCCGGCCGTTCCTCGACGATCGTCACGCGCGGCCGCCGCATCCCGCCCGAGCGCCTGGAGGAAGTCGCGCATCACTACGAGCAGATGCCCGGCGGCCGCTCGCCGCTGCAGCGAGCTGACCGAGGCACAGGCGGACGGCCTGCGCGCGGCGCGCTCGTCGCGCGCGGCAAGCGCGCTGCCGGTGTTCGTCGGCATGCGCAACTGGCATCCGTTCCTGCACGAGACGCTGGCGGCGATGGCCGCGCGCGGCCAGCGCCGCGCGCTCGGCATCATCCTGTCGTCGCTTCGCACCGAGGCCTCGTGGGATCGCTACCAGGCGGACGTGGCGGCGCGCGCGCGAGCGCACGCCCGGCGCGCCCGGATCGTGTCTACGCGCCGCCGTGGTTCGAGCATCCCGCGCTTCGTCGGCCGCCGTGGCCGACGCGCGTCGGCCAGCGCGCTGGAGCACGTGCCCGCCGCCGAGCGCGCGGGCACGCCGATCGTCTTCACCGCCCACAGCGTGCCGGTGGCGATGGCCGAGGCCTCGCCCTACGTCGCCGACTTCACGGCGACGCGGCGCGCGCGGTCGCCGGCCCGGCTCGGCCACGCGCGCTGGTCGCTCGCCTACCAGAGCCGCAGCGGCAGCCCGCGCGATCCGTGGCTGGAGCCGGACGTGCGGCGACGTGATCCGCGAGCTCGCGCGGGCAGGGCGCGCGCCACGTCGTCGTCGCCGCCGATCGGCTTCGTCGTGCGACCACGTCGAGGTCCTGTACGACCTCGACGTGCGAGGCACAGTGGATCGCCGCCGAGCACGGCGTGACGCTCGCATCGCGCCCCGCGCGGTGAACGCCCACCCGCAGTTCATCGCGATGCTGGCCGACCTCGTCCACGACCGCGCTCGAGTCCGAGCGCGCTCGTGCCCAGCCCGCGACGTCGCCCTCGCAGCCGCGCTGATGGCGTCCCGGCCAACCAGGCTGGTCATCGTCGGCGGCGGCATCGCCGGGCTCTGCCGCCGCGCACCGCGCGGTCGAGCTGCGCGGCGAGCGCGGCCTGGCGCTGCAGCTCACGCTGATCGAGGCCGCGCGAGCGGCTGGGCGGCAGCATCGCCAGCGAGCGCGTCGACGGCTTCCTCGTCGAGGCGGGCCCGGACTCGTTCCTCTCCGAGAAGCCGTGGGCGCTGGCGCTGTGCCGGCGGCTCGGCATCGAAGACCGCGCTCGTGCGCACCGACGACCGCTTCCGCAAGGTCTTCGTGCTGGTATCGCGGCCGCCTGCATCCGCTGCCCGACGGCTTCCAGCTCCTGGCGCCGACCGCGCTGCTGCCGTTCGCCACCTCGTCGCTCTTCTCGCTGGCCGGGCAAGCTGCGCATGGCGCTCGACCTGCGTGCTGCCGCGCGGCAGCGGCGACGACGAGAGCCTCGGGCGCGTTCGTGCGCCGCCGGCTGGGCACCGAGGCGCTGGAGCGCGTGGCCTCAGCCGCTGGTGGCCGGCATCTACACGGCCGACCCCGACGATCTGAGCCTGCGCGCGACGATGCCGCGCTTCATCGAGGTGGAGCGCAAGGAGCGCTCGCTCATCCTCGGCCTGCGCCGCGCGCTGCGGAAGGCGCCGCTACCCGGCACCAGCGGCGCGCGCTGGTCGCTCTTCGTCACGTTCGCCGGCGGCATGGAGGAGATGGTGACGGCGCTGGCCGCGCGTCTGCCGGCCGGCGCCGTGGTGCTCAAGCAGCGGGTGAGCGCGCTCGAGCGCGCGGGCGACCGCTGGCGCGTGGCGACGTCGGAGGGCAACGCCTTCGAGGCCGACCGCGTGATCGTGGCCACCGAGTCCCACGCCACCGCCGCGCCTGACCCGCTACCTCGACCCGTCGCTGGCCATCGCTGCTGGAGGAGATCACGTACGCCTCGGCGGCCACGGTGTCGCTCGGCTACCGCCGGGGCGACGTGCCCCACGCCCTCGACGGCTTCGGCTTCGTGGTGCCGCGGACCGAGGGCGAAGCGCGCTGCTGGCCGCCACGTTCTCGAGCGTGAAGTATCCGGGCCGCGCGCCCGAGGGCCACGTGCTGATCCGCGGCTTCCTCGGCGGCATGCTGAACGCCGGCGTGCTGCGGTCGACGACGACGATGCGCTGATCGCGCGCGCGCGCGGCGAGCTGCGCGCCGCGCTCGGCATCACCGCCGCGCCGGTCCTCACGCGGCTGCACCGCTGGCCGGCGTCGATGCCGCAGTACCGCGTCGGCCATCTCTCGCGGATCGAGGCGATCGAGCGGCGGGTCGCTGGACTGCCGGGACTCGCGCTGGCCGGGGCGGCCTACCGCGGCGTGGGCATCGCCGATTGCGTCCACTCCGGCGAAGCCGCCGCCGAGGCGGCGTTACTGGGGTAGCGCGGCCGCCGTCTCCTTGCCGGCCACGACCGGCACGATCTCGAACTCGATCAGGTGGGACCAGTTGGCGACCCAGCGCTGCAGCAGCGTGACGTCGTCACACTCCATGAGCTGAAAGCAGCGCGCCGACGTCGGCGGTCACCCAGCTGCCGACGAAGGTGAGACCGTCGGGCATCTGCCGGCCCTTGCGCGCGGAACTCGCGATAGACGGCCAGCGCGTTCTGATCCCGGAACTTCTCGATCACCATGAAGAGCATCGGGCCTCCTCGTCAGACGGCGCGGGCGTCACACCAGGCCGATGGCGCCGGCCCGCCAGCTCCTCGATCCGCGCGCTGCCGTAGCCGAGCACCTCGCCCAGCACCTGGCGCGTGTGCTCGCCGATGCGATACGGCGCGCCGGCCGATGGCCGGTGGGTCGGCCGTCCACCTGGAACGGCGTGCTGGTCACGCGCACCTTGCCGCGCGTGAGATGCGGCACCTCGGGAAACGCGCGGCGCGCCTCCAGGTGCGGCAGCGCGGCGACCTCGGTCGGCGACAGCACGGGGGAAGCCGGCAGGCGCGCGGCCCGCAGGCGCCTGCAGCGCGCCGCTCGCGGGTGACGAAGCCGTCCAGCCACTCCACGATGAGATCGCGCAGCGGCGGCCAGTTCCGGCGCCGCGCCAGCGGCGTGGCGAAGCGCGGATCCTCGGCGAGGTCCGGGCGCTTCATCGCCTCGCAGAGGCGGGCCCAGAGCTGCGGCGCGCCCACGGTCTGCATCGCGAAGTCGCCGCCCTCGAGCGTGTGCGACCACCATGCCCGCGCGCGGGCCCGGGATAGCACCTCGCCGCCGTTGATGATCGCGCCGTAGGTGATGTCCTCGGCGGCGATCATCGCCTCCAGCATCGAGACGTCGAGGTACGCGCCGCGTCCGGTGCGGCCCGCGACGGACGAGCCCGGCCAGGATGGCGCCGAAGGCGTGGGTGCCGGCCAGCACGTCGGCGGCTTGCAGGTAGCCGACGCGCGGACCGGGATCGGTCTGGCGCTCCGAGGTGCATGATGCCAGACACCGCGTTGATGATGTGGTGAAAGGCCGGCGTGTCGCGCATCGGGCCGGTCTGGCCGAAGCCGGAGATCGAGCAGTAGACGATGTCGGGCTTCGCCTGCGAGAACGCCTCGTAGCCGCAGCCGATCCGCGCCGCCACGCCGGGCACGAAATTCTCCACCGCGACGTCGGCGACGCGGGCCAGATCGAGCACGACCTCGCGGCCGACCGGGCTGGAGAGATCGAGCGCCACGCTCAGCTTGCCGGCGTTGATGCGCACGAAGTAGGTGGCCTGATCGGCCCGGCCTTCTTCGAGCTGGTAGTAGCCGCGGCGCGTGTCGTCGCCCTCGCCGGGCGCCGCTCGATCTTCAGCACGCGGGCGCCGAGGTCGAGCGAGCAGCGCGCGCAGTACGGTCCGGCCAGCACGCGCGTGAAGTCGAGCACGGTGATGCCTTCGAGCGAGCGGAGCGGCCGACGCCGGCGGCATGGACGATTCTCCTGGGTGGATGCGAGCGGCTCCGAGCATACCCGGACCTCGCGGCGCACGGGCGGCCCGCGCTCAGACGTGATTGCGGAGCATCAGCTCCTTGGGGTGCGGGCCCAGATAGACCTGATCGGCGAGATACGGCGAGGCCGAAGCGGCGGACGTGGTGCTTGAGCAGCGTGAGCGGGACCACCAGCGGGCACGAGGCCGCCGCGGTACTCGGCGATCACCTCGGCCAGCTCGGCGCGCTCGTCGTCCGGCGAGCAAGCTCGCTTGAGGAAGCCGGCCAGATGCTGGAGCACGTTGACGTGCCGCGCGCGCGCGTGGCGCGCACCGCCAGCGCCTGCGCGAAGCGCGTGCCGTAGGTCGCCAGCGTCTCGGCGGAGAGGCGCGGGCCGGCGCCGGCCACGAGGCGGCCGAGCTCGGCATAGACCCGCGGGCTGTGGGCGGGAGATCGCGAACTTGTGCGCGGCGTGAAACGCCACGAGGTCGCGGCGCGCGCGGCCGGACGCGGCGAACGCTGCCAGCGCGCGCGGCGGCGAAGACGCGCTCGATGAAGCTCTCGCGGATGCCGGCGTCGGTCAGGCGGCCTTCCTCTTCCACCGGCAGGAGCGGCAGCGCGTCGGTGAGCGGCGGCGGCGAACAGGCCGCGGCCGACGCGACCCGGCAGCTGCCGTCCTCGCCGTAGACGCGCACGCGGACGAGGCCGCACGAGGGCGAGCCGCGCTTGAGCACGTAGCCGTGCAGACCGAGCGCGTGCAGCCCGGCGATTCGGCCGCGCGCCCAGCGCCGCATCCGCGCGGTGAGATCCTCGCCCGTCTTCTCGACCATCAGCCGCGGCGCGCCGGGATCGCCGACCAGGCGGATCGGCGGTCGCGGGGCACGCCGAGGCCGATCTCGACCTCCGGACACACCGGCACCCACTCGACGAACGGGCCCGAGCGTGTCGGTGTGAGGAAGGCGTCGCGCTGTGTCCGCCGTCGTAGCGCACCGTCCTCGCCGAGCAGGCACGCCGAGACGCCGAGGCGGATTTTTCGGGGCTCCCACTTCGACATGCGCGGGAGTAGTGTAGCGCCACATGCCAACCGTCGAATCCGGCCCGCTCGAGCGCGCTGACTCGCGAGATCTTCGCCGCGCGCGGCGTGCCCGCGGGCGACGCCGCGTGCATCGCCAGCATGCTCGATCCGCGCCAACCTGCGCGGCCACGACTCGCACGGCGTGATCCGCATGCCGCAGTACGTGCGCCGCGCTGCAGAGCGGCACGCTGAATCCCACAGCCGCAGATGACGCTGGTCGTCGACACGCCGACCCTCGCCATCCTCGACGGCGACGGCGGCTTCGGCCAGGTGGTGGCCCGGCGCGGCGATGGGCATGGCCATCGAGCGCGCGCGAAGGCGCACGGGCTGGCGGCGGTGGCGCTGCGCGGCGCCAACCACGTCGGGCGGCTCGCCGACTACGCGGAGATGGCGGCCGCCGCGGGGCTCGATCGGCATGCTGTGGGCCAACGCGCGCGGGGCTCAACGTGGCGCCGTGGGGCGGCGCCGCCCGGCGGCTGGGCACCAATCCGCGATCGCGGTGCCGGGGCCGAGCGGCACCGTGGCCATGTCGCACGACTTCGCCACGCAGCGTGTGGGCCGAGGGGCAAGCTGCGCGTGAAGTTCAACCGCGGCGAGAAGGTCGCCGCCGGGCATCATGCTCAACGGCATGGGCGAGCCGTCGATCGATCCGCGCGAGCTACTACACCGACCCGGTCGGCTCGCTGCTCACCGCGGGCGCCCACAAGGGCTACGGCCTGTCGATCGCCGTCGAGATCCTCGGCGGCATCCTGTCGGGCGCCGGCGCGGCCGGGCGCGCCGTCGGCTGTTCCGCAACGGCACGCTTGATCGATCTGCCTCGACCCGGCGCGCTTCTGCCGCTGGCGGACTTCCACGCGCAGGTGGCCGCGCTGCTCGAGTGGGTGCGTCGCCGCGCCGCTGGCCGCCGGGCGCCAAGGAGATCTTGATCCCGGGCGAGCCGGAGGCGCGCGACGAGCGCGAGCGCCGCGCCGCCGGCGTGACTGATCGACGACGAGACGTGGCGCCAGATCCGCGCGGTGGCGCGACGAGGTGGGCGTCCGTGCTTGAGGTCGTCGACGCATGAAGGAGATCGACGCGATCTTCGAGGTGACCGACGCCCTCGGCGTCCACCGCGAGATGCTGGTGATCCCGCTCGGTCCCGGCCACGCCCGGCCGCGTGCGCCGCCTGCCCAGCGGCAAGCTCGAGATCATCGGTCGAGGCCACCCGCCCGCTCGACGAGTGGCTGAAGGAGCTGCCCGCGCTGATCGCCGCCGCCCAGAGGTGACAGCAGGTCGATCGGGCTCTCGAAGCGCGAGCTCGGCCTGGTGCCGCTCGCGGCCATCGTCTTCTTCAACGTCAGCGGTGGGCCCTACGGCGTCGAGGACGCGGTGCCGTCCTTCGGTCCCGGCCTGGCGCTGCTCCTGCTCGTCCTCACGCCGTTTCTCTGGAGCCTGCCGGTCGTCGCTCGCGATGGCCGAGCTGGCTGCGGCCATGCCGGACGAGGGCGGCTACGTCACCTGGGTCCGTCGCGCGTTCGGGCCGTTCTGGGGCTTCCAGGTCGGCTGGTGGTCGTGGCTCGACAGCTTCGTGGACGTCGCCGTCTATCCCGCGCTGTTCGTCGAGTATCTGAAGTTCTGGTATCCGGCGATGGCGCGCGCGCGAGCGATGGCTGCTGGCCGTGCTGTTCATCGTCGTCCTGACCGGGCTGAACGTCGTCGGCGTGCGCCCGACCGGGCGCGCGGCGGTGGCGCTGTCGCGTGCTCGCCGCTGCTGCCGATCGCGCTGGTCGTGGTGGTCGGGCCTGGCCGCGGCCACGCAGGTGCCGTGGCGGCCGTTCGCCGCCGAGGGGCGAACGCGTCGGCGCCTCGCTGGGGCTCGGCCTGGCGGTCGTCATGTGGAACTACTCGGGCTGGGACACGCCGTCGACCTGCCTCGGCGAGGCCAGGCGCCCGAGCACGCCTTCCGGCGCGCGCTCTTCCTGGCGCTGCCCGTGATCGCCGGTGGCGTACGTGCTGCCGGTCGGCGCCGCTGCTCGGCCACTGGCGCCACCGACTGGTCGAAGTGGGACACGGGCGCGCTGCCGAGGCTGGCCGCGCGCGGCTGGCGGCGCCTGGCTCGGGCACGCCGTCGCGCTGGGCGCGGTCGTGAGCGCCACCGGGCTGTTCCTCACGCTGCTGCTCACCAACTCCCGGCTGCCCTACGTGCTCGGCCCGCGACGGCCTGCTGCCGGCCCGGCTCGGCGCGATCCACCCGCGCTTCGGCACGCCGTGGGTGGCGGTCGTGCTCTCGGCCGCGCTCTACTCGGCCTTCGCCGTGTTCTCGTTCAAGGAGCTGATCGTCCTCAACGTCTGGCTCTACTCGCTGAGCCTGCTGGTCGAGCTGGCCGCCTTCGTGTGGCTCCGGGTCCGCGAGCCGGCGCTGGCGCGGCCGTGGCGCGTGCCTGGGGGGACCGACGGCGCTGGTCGTCGCCGTGGTGCCGGCGGCGCTGGCGCTGCTCGCGATGGCGACGGCGGGCTGGCTCAACACGCTGGCGGGCGTGGTCGCCGCGCTGACCGGACCCGTGGCGTACGGGTGGGCGCGGGCGGCGGCGCGTCCAGGTTCTCCTCGATGACCTGCGCCAGGCAGGTGAGCGTCGCCAGCGTGTAGACGTAGGTCTTCCAGCTCACCGCGATCCCGTCGGCCCGTCTGCCCGGCCTGGCGGGCGGATAGATCGTCACGCTGAGAGTTGGGACCGCTGCCGTAGCAGCCGCCCGCGCAGCCCTCGCGCAGGCTCACGTGGTCCGACGAGCTGGCGTCGCGCGATCAGCTCGCGCAGATCGCGCGCGATCGCCGCGGCATCGAGTCGGCGCGCGCGGCCGCCGCGCTCCACGGGCAGCACCACGACGCCCGGCTCCCGCGGCAGCACGGTGATGACCAGTCGGCGCATGGCTATGAACGGGGAGCGGCGCCGCTCCGCCGCTGCCCCCAGCGGCTGCGCCGAGCGGCGAGGCGACTGGCCAGACGGGCGGCGGCGAGGGCGGGATCGGTCACGGGAGCTTGCCAGCGGCAGGCGAATCGCCGGCCGAGCGCCCGGCGCAGCCCGGCGCGATACCAGGCGTTGCTGGCCACGCCGCCGCTCCAGGAAACGCGCACGGGCGAGGGCAGCTGCAAGCGTCCGCACGACGTCGCCGGCGAGCGCCGCCAGGTGCTCCTGGCCGGCCGCGGCGATCGCGCGGGCTCGCGGGTCGCCGCGGCGGGCGCGGGCGCAGCACCAGCGGGCGCCCACGCCGCCACGCGCGCGACGGCGTCGGGCCGCCGGGCGAGCGCGCGCGATGCCGGCCACCTTGGCGTCAGCCGCAGCCACTCGCGCCCCAGCCAGAACGCCGAGCCCTCGTCGCCGATGAGCGGGCCCAGTCCGCCGGCGCGAGCGACGCGCCCCGCCGTCGCGGCCCAGGACGATCGAGCCGGTGCCGGCGAGCACCAGCAGTCCAGGCCGCCCGTCGAGCGCGCCGAGCAGCGCCGCCTCGACGTCGGAGATGACCTCCACCCGTCGCGCGAGGCCGCGCAGCTGGCGACGCACGACGCCCGCTCGCGCGCGGTCCACACGCCGCGCGCGGCGACGACGAGCGATGCGATGGCGTCGGCGACCCACGACGTTGCGCAACGAACTTCTCGAGTTGTCGCAACGCAGTGGCGCGCCGGACGTGACGCGCGTGCGGCCGTCGCGCAACGACGACCACGCGGATCCAGGTGCCGCCGAGATCGACCCCGACGGCTAGCGGTGAGATGCGCTGTCGACCGCGAGACATGGTTGACGGTGCTGTCCATTATGCGCGGCTCGGCCAGTCTGACAGCGGCAGGAAATCACCGGGTTAGACCTCCGGGGCGTGGCACACCGCATGCTTATCGTCTGTCCACCGGACAGGAGGATCGTGCATGGGCAAAGCGCTCGCGGCCTGGTTGCTGGTCGCCGGTGCGGTCGCGGGTCCGGTCCTGGCGCCGCGCGAGGTCGTCCAGTCCGCAGTGAGTCGCGTGCTCGTCAGTGCTCCAGCGCAGTGACGCCGTGCAGCGCTGCCGACGTCGGGCGCACGCCGCCTGGGCGGACGACCAGCGCCGCGTGGAGATCCGTCGCGTGGCCACCGACCTCTTCGACTTCGACGAGATCTCCCGGCGCGTGCTCTCGCGGCACTGGACGGAGCGCAGCGCCGAGGAGCAGGCGGAGTTCGTGCACCTGTTCACCGACGTGCTGGAGCGCACCTACATCGGCCGCATCGAGGCGCTACGCGGGCGAGAAGATCGTCTACGTGGGCGAGGTGGTCGACGGTCCGTTCGCCACCGTCCGCTCGAAGGTCGGTGACCCGCCGGCGCACCGAGACGCCGCTCGACTACAAGCTGCACCTGCGCGACGGGCGGTGGAAGGTCTACGACATCCTCATCGACCACGTGAGCTTCGTGTCCACGTACCGGAGCGAGTTCGCCCGGATCCTGCAGCGCGAGCCTCACACCGGGGCTCGTCGATCGCCTGCGTAAGGAGAGCGGTCCCCCGCGCTCGTAGTACTAAGATAGAGCGTGCCCGGCAGCGCCCTCGTCGCTGACCTGGCCGGACTACGCCGTCGTGGGCCGCCGCCCTCGCGGTCCTCCTCGCCATCGGGTTCGGCTTCGCGCGGGCCCAGCACGACACCACGGACTTCTTCCTGGCCCGCCGGCGCGTGCCGTGGTGGGCGGCCTGCCTGTCGTTCCTCGCCACCGAGATCAGCGCGGTGACCATCATCTCGGTGCCGGCCACCGCCTACAGCGAGAACTGGGAGTACGCGCAGTTCTTCGTCGGCTCCAGCCTGGCCAAGCTGGCGGTGGCGTTCCTGTTCATCCCGGCCTTCTACCGCCACAACGTCACGACGATCTACGAGTTCCTGGCCTACCGGTTCGGCCAGCGCAGCCAGGTCACCGGCTCGATCTTCTTCTTCGTCACGCGCCTGGCCGGCTCCGGGCGCCCGCCTGACGATGACGGCGGTGGCCGTCGGCTACCTGATGGGCTGGTCGCTGCGTGCCCACCATCGTCGTGTTCAGCATCGTGTCGATCCTCTACATCGCGACCGGCGGCGTGCAGGCGGTGGTGTGGACCAACGTCTTCCAGGCGGTGATGTTCCTGGTGGCCGGCGCCGTGACCCTCGCCTATCTCGTCGTCGCACGTCTCGGGCGGGCTGGGCACGGTGATCTGGCGCCGGCGGGCGCGGCCGGGACGTCTGAACGTCATCGACTGGGGCCCGTCGATCACGTGCGCCCGACTTCTGGTCGAGCGCGCTGACGAAGCCCAACATCGTGTGGGTCGGCGCTGCTCAACGGGCTCTTCGGCTCCATGGCCGCCTTCGGGACGGACCACGACCTGATGCAGCGCCTGCTGACGGTGGAGACGCGCGGCGAGAGCCAGCGGACGCTGGCGCTGACCCCGATCGGCACGCTCGTCACGCTGCTGATCTACCTCGGCCTCGGCGCGGGGCTCTTCACCTACTACACGCAGCACCCGGCGCCCGCCCTGTCCGCGCCCCGACGAGATCCTGCCGCACTTCGTCGAGCACGGTCGATGCCACCGCTGCTGCGGGGCCTGATGCTGGCGGCCATCGTGCTGTCGTCCATCGACTCGCCGCTGGGCTCGCTGGCGCGCCTCGTTCGTGACCGACATCTACCGGCCCTGCTCGTGCGGAACCGCTCGGAGCAGCACTACCTGCCGTCTCGCGCTACGCGGTGCTCATCTTCGGGATCGTGCTGGGGGTGCTGGCCTGGGCGTTTGCCTTCGTGCCGAGGACAGATTGCTGTGGACCGTGTCTTCGAGATCGCGGGGTGACGTCGGGCCTGCTCCTCGGGGTCTTCCTGCTCGGGCTGCTGAGCCGCCGCCCGGTGAGCGACGGCGCTAACGTCATTGCCATGGTTGCCATGGCCGGCGTGAACCTCGCCCTGCTTCTGCTGTCGAGAACGGGGTGCTGCGCTTCGCGTGGTCGTGGCTGGTGATCGTGGGGACGGTGGGGACGATCGTGCTGTCGGTGCTCCTGACGGCTCTCAGCCGCCGGCGCTGACGACCGCCCGCGCGATCGACGTGTCGATCAGATCCTCGTAGCGGTGGCGGCGCTGGATGAAGCCGCCGTCGAGGAGGATCTGCTGCAGGTACTCGTAGCCGGGCGCCCGAGGATCAGGTCGGCCGCCCCACGTGCCCTGCGCCAGATAGCGCGCGACCACCGCCACGCGGACATCGGCGGCCATCGTCGGGAACGCCAGGGCGATGAGCGCGGCCACCTCGGCGGCCGAGGCGTGCGGCCATCCACTGCTGGGCCCGGTAGAGCGCCCGCGTGAACCGGGTGAGCGCCTCGCGCTCGGTCTGTAGATATCGCGCCGTCGTCATGTAGGAAGAGAACGGTAGCGGTCCGGTCGCCTCGCCGCATCGACGCCGCCAGGATGCGCGGCGCCTTCCGCCAGCAAGATCTCGGCGAACGGTTGGCCGGTCTCGAGATAGTCGCGCGTGCCCGGCCTTGAAGGCGGCGACGGCCTCGGACCACGGGCAGGGTGCGCTCGATCCGCACGGTGGCCGGATCGACACCGTTCTCGCCGCAACACCGTGAGCATGCACTGCCACGGGGTCGGCGCCTCGGCGAACGACAGCATGGTGCGGCCCGACGAGCTGCGACCAGGCGAAGGCGCGGCTGGGACGGGCGGCCTAGCAGGAAGAAGCCGTTGCGGCTGTTCACCTCCGCGAAGTGGATGAGCGGGGGGCCGCCGCGGTCGACCAGATCGAGACTGCGCATCACGCCGCCCAGGCTCACCTGCGCGGCCCCGTCGACGCAGCGCGCCGGCGCTCGACATCCCGGCGCTGGCCGTGCGCACCTCCACGTCGAACCCCTCGGCGGCGAAGGTGGCCGCCGTAGAGCGCGCGACGAACTGCGGCGCGTAGAAGATCGAGCGGAACGGCTCGTAGACGACGAGACGCTGTGCAGGGCGGCGGGCTCACGGATGGGTGCAGTCGCGCGACGACGGCTTCCATCTGACACGCCCGCCAGCCGGACGCGGTGAGGCCGCGCACCCCCGGCGCGCCAGCAGGCGGCGTCGTAGGGGTCACGGAGCAGCACCACCGCGAGACAGCGGGCCCGCGCCTGCAGCGCCTCGAGCAACGCACGGTTCGGACGCGCATAGAGATGGGCGTGCGTCGTAGAGGAAGAGCACCGTGGCGTCGGCGGCGGCGGCTCGCTCGGCGGCGTCGGCGATCTCCTCCGGCCGCGGCTCGATGCCCACGATGGCCGTCGCGGGCGTGATGCCGGCGGGCGCGAAGGCGGCGGTGACCCAGCCGCGCTCGTCGGCCACCTCGGGCTCGATCGTGATGCGCGCCGCCAGGTCGGAGAAGCGGGGGAAGAGCGACGAGGACGTTGCCGTTCAGCGCCCGCGCGAGCCCCGGGACTCGTGCTGCCGACCTCCGTCACGGCACGTGTGGCCATCGCCACGGCCAGCGGCCGGCCGTCGGGCTCGGGGACCGGCGGACCACCCTCACGGCGGGTCGAGCGGGCGAGCCGGAGCTTGCGCACCCGCGCGGCGGCGGCCTCGCATTCGTCGGAGCGGCAGCCGCCCGTCGCGATAGGCGGTCACCAGCGCCTCGGCGGCGGCGGCTGCGCGGCCTCGGTGTGGCAGACGAGCAGCAGATCGTGGCCGGCGGCCGCGGTGCGCACTGCGGCCTCGCCGATCGGGCACGTCTCGCTGACCGCGCATCCACTCCAGATCGTCGGAGACGATCACGCCGTCGAATCGAAGATCAGCTCCGCAGCCAGTCGTGGACGAGCCGCCGGGAAACGTGGCGGGCACCCCGCTGGGATCCGAGCTGGGTAGACTGGCGTGTGTAGGTCATCAGGCACTCGACACCGGCGGCGATCGCCTCGCGGAACGGGGGCAGGTGGATCTCCTCCATCTCCTCCAGCGTCGAGTCGATCGTCGGCAGCTTGAGATGGGCGTCGAGCGGTGAGTGTCCCTTGCCTGGAAGTGCTTGGGGCAGGCGGAGAGCCCGCCCGCGCATCTGTCCGCGGATGCGGGCCACGCCGTAGCGCGGACACGATCTTCGGATCCTCTGGCCGTACGAGCGGATGCCGATGTTGGGGCCTGTAGCGGTCGGTGAGGACGTCCAGACACGGGCCGAGCGTCAGGTCCACCCGAGCAGGCGCCGCATCTCGCGCGCCTCGATCAGCCCCCGACGCGCCGCGAACGCTTCCTCGCCGGCGGTGCCGACCGCGAGGTTGTCCGGGAAGATCGTGGTGCCGCGGCCGCGATCATGACGATCCGCCCGCCCTCGTGGTCGGTCGATACGAGCACACGCGCGTCCGAGCGCGTCGTCGAGGCGATCCAGCATCGTCGGCGAGCGCTTCCGGGTCTCGAAGTTACGGCGATAGAGAATCAGCCCGGCGGCGCGTGTGTCGCGGAAGAGGCGGATGTCGGCGTCGGAGAGCGCTGGGCCCGGCAGCCCGATCGTCAATCGCTCTCCGACCAGGTCGGCGATCTCGGTCACGCGTCGATTCTATCGGATCAGAAGGCGCCAGGTCGTGCACGTCGAGGCGCCCCGATCGCGCGGCTTACCGGGTTTGATTTTCCGCCTCCTGACGTGCCAGTCTGTCGTGTAAGAATGTGCCCCAGCGTCTGTCTGCCGACGTCAACAACCCCAGGGCCTGACCGCAAGTAGCCTGTCAGCGTGATCTTTCCTAACTCCCGTGTTGATGGCATGACCGCTGCTCATGCTTCCACCCGAAAGGTCATGGCCATCCGGGCCAATGTCGCTTCGATCGGGAAGTAGGAGGCGGTCTCCACATGGGCAACGCATCAGCACTCACGCCGGGTTTTCTGCTCCTCCTCGGCGTCGCCACGACGCCGGTCGGAGCTCAGTCTCTGGCGCCCGAGGGCGCCTACTCTCGCCTCTCTGCCGGCAATCAGAAGATCGCGCTCGCGCTCTTCGATGCGCAGCAGGCGCACGGCTGACGCCGAGCGGTAGCGGCGCGACGGGCGGCGCGCCGAACAGCACTGGCGTGACGCGCGCCGGCCCCGGCCGCGCCGCCGCCACGCCGGCGGCGCCAAGCCGATGACCCTCGATCAGATCGCGGCCCAGAAGCAGAGCGGCCACGGCTGGGGGCGAGATCTTCCAGACCATGCGTGGATCAGGGCCTCGTCCAGGAAAAGAACCTCGGACAGGTGGTCAGCCGCCACCAACGACCCAGCACCGCCGCGACTGCGGCCGACCAGCGCAGCCAAGGGCAAGTAGCGGGCACGCGCGAGGTCGAGCTGCCATGAAGATCCTGCTGGTGGTGATGCTCGTCACGGTCGTCTGGGGCGTGCTGGCCAGCGTGCTCGGCCGCTGCGGCAGCCGGCGGGCGGCCGGGCGAGCGCGACTCCGCCGGTGCGCGAGGCGTGGTTCTGGGAGGCGCTGGACCGCGATGCGCGGCTCGCCGGCGTGCCGGCCCTCCCGTCCTCGCATCCGCTCGCCCGCTTCGGTCCCCGTCCTCGCAGCCCACCGATCTGAACAGAGGCAGGGCTGAACAGGAGGCGGCCTGGCCCCGCGTCTGGTAGCATCAATGCTGAGGCGCAACGGGCCCTGGCGGGCCGGGAGGTGGACTCCGGATGAAATTCCTACTCGTCGTTCTCAGCGCAAGCTGATCCTCGTCGCCCCTGCCGGAATCGACGTCGGCGGCTGACGACGCCAAGGTCAAGGCCGCGACCCAGCAGGTGGAGTCCGGCGCCAAGAAGATCGGCGATGGTCAGCGTCGGTACCGGCGTCGAGGAGACGGCCAAGGGCGTCGGCCACACCGTCTCCGAGGGCGCGAAGTACACCGGCGAGAAGTTCAAGGAATCGGGCAAGGCCGCCGAGCCCGAGGCCAAGAGCGCGTGGAGACAGCTTCATGGGCAGCGCGAGATCCTTTCGGCCACTCGGTGAAGAACTTCTTCGCTCGCTTGCCTGTCAGTGGGCATGGGGGGCCCTGAAAGGGCCGCCCGCTCACGCTCCGCGCCACTGGCAAAGCCGTGGCGGCTTCACGCGAGCGTTGTAGTCACGTACGGGGCCCCGAAAGGGCCCCATTACTTCGTCAGCCTCGGAGCGGCCCCGGCGGAGCCGGGGCGCCTCTCTGGCACCGTGTTGCCGCCGCCTTCGGGCGACGGTCTGAATCGGGCGCGCCTCAACCGCCAGGTGGTATTCCGTGACTCGGGTGGGGCTCCCCTCTCTACAGCCGTGAAGTTCGTCGTTACCTGGCCTAACCCGCGCTGCGGGCCGGGCAGCGGCGAGCTGGGGGCGGCTAACGGTAGAAGAAGGAGGAGCCGGGGTGCGGCGGCGGCGCCAGCGGGCGAGGTCGGGGAGCCAGGCGTGCTCGATGTCGCGCAGGGGGGCGGCCGCGCCTCGATGCCGCGGCGGATCACGTCGGTGCCCAGCAGGATGTCGATCGGAAGCAGGCGGCGCTCGAACTCGTAGGGAGGGCGCTTCCAGCGGAACGCGCCGGGCGCCAGTCGTCGAGCGACCGCGATCACCGCGAGGTACGTCAGGACCGGCTTGAAGCGCGCCTGATCCGTGACGTGGACCTGCACCCCGCCGCACAGCCGGTTCGCCCACTTGTGGAACGTCGGCGTGAAGCGCGCCGGCCTGAACGTCACGCCGGGCAACCGGATCTGCGGTCAGCGCGCTCGCGTAGGCGTGCGCGTCGAGCCAGCGGCGCGCCGATCCACTCGAAGGGGCGCGTGGTCCCGCGGCCCTCCGGAGAGGTTCGTGCCCCTCGATCAGGGCAGCCGCCGCGGATAGACGCGCGCGGTGTCGAGCGTCGGCATGTTGGGCGACGGCGCCACCCAGGGCACGCCCGTGTCCTCCCAGAGCATCGCGCCGCCGCCACGCCGCGCATCGGCACCACCGTCAGGTCGCAGCCGTAGCCGTGCTCGCGCGACCAGGTAGCGGGCGTAGCTCGCCGATGGTGAGCCCGTGGCGAATGCGGCAGCGGATAGCAGGCCGACGAACGAGGCGAACGCGGGGTCGGGGATGTTGCCCTCGAGGCATCTCGCCGCCGAGCGGGTTCGGGCCGGTCCAGCACCATCACCGCGGCACGCCGGCCGCGGCGCGGCGCGCGCATGGCGAGCGCCATCGTCCACGCGAAGGTGTAGTAGCGGGAGCCCACGTCCTGGAGGTCGATCACCATCACGTCCGAGCCCGGCGAGCATGCTCCGGCGTCGGCCTCGCGGCGCTCGCCGTAGAGACTGGTCACGCGGATGCCGGTGAGCCGGGTCGCGCGTCGGTGGCGATGGTCGCGTGATCCTGGGCGCGCGCCCCACAGCCCGTGCTCGGGCGCGAAGCAGCGCGGTCATCCGCGCCGCCCGCACGTCGCGCAGCAGCGTGATGGCGTGCTCCAGCCGCGCGTCGACCGACGCCTGGTGGGCGAGGAGACCGAGCGGCGGCCGCGCAGGAGCTTCAGCTGGCCGTGAGACGAGAACGTCGAGGCCGCTCGAGACGGAGGGCACGCCAGAGTGGTAGCGCAGAGCGGTGCTACCATGGCGCCATGCCGACGTCCGCGCTACGAGCGCCTGACCACCGAGCGCGCCAACCCGCGCTGCCGCGCGCGCTCGATCGGCTGAGCCCCGGCGCGATCGCCGCGCCTGATGAACGACGAAGACCGTCGCGCGGTCGCCGCCGTCGGCCGCGTGGCGCCCGGCCATCGCCGCGGCCGTCGACAGCGGATCGTCGCCGCGCCTCCGCGGCGGCGGGCAGGCTCTTCTTCGTGGGCGCCGGCACCAGCGGCCGGCTCGGCGTGATCGAGGCGGCCGAGTGTCCGCCGACGTTCGGCACGCGGCCCGGGCTCGTGCAGGCGATCATGGCGGGCGGCCGGCAGTCGGTCTTCCGCTCGCGCGAGGGTGCCGAGGACGACGCGCGCGCGGCCGCCCGCGCGGTCCGCGCGCGGCGTCCGTCGCGGCGACGTCGTGGTCGGCATCTCGGCCAGCGGCGTCACGGCGTTCGTGCACGGCGCTGACCACCGCGGCGGCCCGCGGCGCCGGCACCATCGTGGTCCAGTGCACCGCGCGACCGATCGGTGCCGCGCTGCGTCGCGCCGGCCGGCCGATCGTGATCGCGCCGGCGCCGGGTCCGAGGTGCTGGCCGGCTCCACCCGGCTCGAAGGCGGGCACCGCCACCAAGCTCGTCCTCAACACGCTGACGACCGCCAGCATGACGCGGCTGGGGAAGGTCTACGGCAACCGGATGGTGGATCTGCAGCCGCGCTCGGCCAAGCTGCGCGCGCGCGCCGAGCGCCTCGTCGCCGAGCTCGGCGGCGTGGGACCGCGCGCGCGCAATCTGCACTGCGAGCACGCTGGCGGCCAGCGCGCGGCTCGCGATCGTCATGGTGCGCAGGCACCTGCCGGCCGAGTGCGCGCTGCCCGCGCCTTGCGGGCGGCTGGCGGCTCCCTGCGCTCGGTGCTGGAACGGCGAGCCGGCCGCTAGCGTTCCCGCCATTCGGTCAGATGTGCGAGGGGCCGGCGGTGTCCTGCGATCGCACCGGCGTGCGGCCCGCAAGGAAGTCGAAGTCGCACGCCCTCGTTGGCCTGCAGCACGTGATCGAGGAAGAGCCGCCCGTAGCCGCGCGCGAAGTGCGGCGGGCGCGGCGTCCAGGCGCGCCGCCGGCGCGCCGAGCTCGTCGTCACTCACGCGCAGGCGTCAGGCGTGCGCTTCGGCACGTCGAGCTCGATCTCGTCGCCGTCGCGCACGAGCGCCAGCGGGCCGCCCGCGGCGGACTCCGGCGCCACGTGCAGCACCACGGTGCCGTACGACGTGCCGCTCATGCGGGCGTCGGAGATGCGCACCATGTCCTTGACGCCCTTCTTCGAGCAGCCGCGCCGGCATCGGCGCGGCGCCCCACTCGGGCATGCCGGGCGCGCCCTTGGGCCCGACGTGCTTGAGGACGAGCACCGAGGTCTCGTCGATCGCCGAGATCTCGGATCGTCGATGCGCCGATGCAGGTCGGCGTGGTCCTCGAAGACGACGGCGCGGCCGCGATGGGTGAGCAGGTGCGGGGAGGCGGCCGGACTCTTGATGCACGGCGCCGCCCGGGCAGAGGTTGCCGCGTCAGGATGGCCAGTGCCGCCCTCCGAGCGCGATCGGCATCGCCAGCGAGCGGATGACGTCGGCGTTCCAGCAGCGCGCGTCGCGCACGTTGTCGGCGAGCGTGCGGCCGTTCACGGTCGGCGCCTGCGCCGTGCAGCAGCGGCAGCAGCTCCTTCGAGGACGACCGGCAGGCCGCCCGCGTAGAAGAAGTCCTCCATCAGGTACTTGCCGGACGGGCCGCAGGTTGACCAGGAACGGCGTGGTGCGCGAGAGCTCGTCGAAGCGCGTGCAGCGGCAGCGGCACGCCCACGCGCCCGGCCAGCGCCACGAGATGGATGATCGCGTTGGTGGAGCCGCCGATCGCCATGTCGGCGCGGATGGCGTTGTCGAAGGCCTGCGCGGTCAGGATCTGGATCGGCTTGGGTCCGCCGGCGATCGCCATCTCGACCGCGCGCCGCCCGGCTCATCTCGGCCATGCGCCATCCGCCGCGAGTCGGCGGCGGGAATGGCGGCGTTGCCGGGCAGCGCCATGCCGAGCGCCTCGGCCATCGAGGCCATCGTGGAGGCGGTGCCCATCACCATGCAGTGCCCGGCCGAGCGCGACATGCACGACTCCGCCTCGCAGAACTCCTCGTCGGTGATCCGACCGGCGCGCCGCTCGCGCCCAGCAGCCGCCAGCCGTCGGTGCCCGAGCCGAGCTCCTCGGTCGCGCCACATTGCCGCGCAGCATCGGGCCGCCCGTGACCATGATGGCGGGCACGTCGGCGGAGGCGGCGCCCATGAGCATGGCCGGCGTGGTCTTGTCGCAGCCGGACAGGAGCACCACCGCGTCGAGCGGGTAGGCGCGGATGCACTCCTCCACGTCCATCGCCATGAGGTTGCGGAACAGCATGGTGGTGGGCTTCATCAGCACTCTCGCCCAGCGAGATCGTCGGGAACTCGAGCGGGAAGCCGCCGGCCGACCACACGCCGCGCTTCACCGCCTCGGCGACCTGGCGCAGGTGCGCGTTGCAGTTGGTCAGCTCCGACCACGAATTGGCGATGCCGATCACCGGGCGGCCGTCGAAGACGACGTCGCTGAAGCCCTCCGCCTTGAGCCACGAGCGATGCACGAACCCGTCGAGGTCGGAACGGCCGAACCAGTTGCGACTGCGAAGCGGGAGTGGGATGTCATGGCGCCCTCCGAGACGAGAAGTTACACAAGAACCACGCGTCGGTGCGTCAGCGAGAAGGGCGCTCGATCCGCCCGGAGACGCCCACCGCCGTCTCCGGGCGTGCTGTCACCACCGCCGGCCTCACTGGAAGATGTTGTTCGCCCGCGTTCAGCTGGAACTGCGGCATCTGCACGACTTGGGCCGGACGCACTATCTGCCGCTGGCCCGCTTCTGTCGCGACTGGCATGGTGTCCCTCGGCCTGGAGCATCGAAGTCACGCGGGCCCCTACGCACACTGGCCGCGCCCGGCGCGACTGGATGCGATTTCGCGCCCAGGTCCCGGAGGGTCCTGCGTGCCGTCGAGAAAACGGCGGCCCGACCAGTTGCCGCCCGAGCGGGTGTGATGTCATGGGCAGCCTCCAGAAGTACCCATTGTCACAAGGAGACTCCATGCGGCTGGCCGGCAAGGTTGCGGTCGTGACGGGCGACGGAAGCGCGTCGATGACATCGTTCCCGATGAAGGTCGAGCAGCAACCGGAGGACATTGGCAACGCCGCGGTGTTTCTGGCGTCCGACGGGGCGCGATGACATCACGGGGCAGGCGCTGATGGTGGATGGCGGATGCGTGCATGAGCTGAGCGCGGCGACTCCCGCACGCCTGAGAGAACACGAGATGGAGAGATGAATTTCGATTTCACGGAAGCGGAAGAGGCGTTTCGCAAGGAAGTTCGGGCGTGGCTCGAGCGCGAACCTGCCTGACGATCTGCGCGGGAAGGCGTTCGCGGCGTCGCGGGCGGACGTGGACGAGGTGCGGCGGCTGCGCGCGTGGCAGAAGACGATGGCCGAGGCCGGGTATGTCGGCATGGACTGGCCGCGCGAGTTCGGCGGGCGCGGCGCGCCGATCACCGAGATGGTGATCCTCTACCAGGAGATGGCGCGGGCGGAGTCGCCGCAGATCGTGAACCGCGGCGGCGTGTCGATGCTGGGCCCCACGCTGATGAAGCTGGGCACGCCCCGAGCAGCAGAAGCGCTTCCTGCCGCGCATCCGCACGGCCGAGGATCTCTGGTGTCAGGGATTCTCCGAGCCCAACGCCGGCTCCGACCTCGCCAATCTCCAGACGCGCGCGGTGCTGGACGGCGATCACTTCGTGGTCAACGGCCAGAAGGTGTGGACCAGCATGGGCCACGTCGCCGACTGGTGCTTCCTGCTCGTGCGCACCGATCCCGCCGCGGCCAAGCACAAGGGCATCTCATTCTTGCTGGTGGACATGAAGACGCCGGGCATCACGGTGCGGCCGCTCCGCCAAATCACCGGCGAGGCCGAGTTCAACGAGACGTTCTTCGACAACGTGCGAGTGCCGGCAGAGAACCTGGTCGGGAAGACTCAACGAGGGCTGGAGCGTCGCCATCACGACGCTGGCCTACGAGCGGGACTCGCTGACCTTCATCCGTCACATCTCGCTGCGCAACGCGCTGCACCGGCTGGTCAAGCTCGCGCAGGGCCGCGGGCGCAACACCGATCCGGTCGTGCGCCAGAAGATCGCGCGAGCTGTGGATCGGTGAGCAGGCGCTGCAGCTCAGCGGCGTATCGCAGCCTCACCAAGATCCTGCGCGGCGGCGCAGCCGGGCCCGAAGGCTCGACGTCGAAGCTGTTCTGGAGCCAGCTCGATCAGGAGCTGGCCCTGACCGCGACGCAGGTGATCGGGCCCTACTCGCAGATCGCGGAGGGCTCGCCGTGAGGCGCCGGACGACGGCCAGTGGCAGTTCTACGAGCTGCTGGCCCGCGGCAGCGGCATCCGCGCCGGCACCACCGAGATTCTCAAGAACATCCTGAGCGAGCGCGTGCTCGGCTCCCAAGGGATTGACGCCGGCCGCCAGCCCACCATGAAGCCTGAGACTGTTACGCGCGGAGCGGCGACGTCAACATCGCCTATCAGGTCGTGGGAGAGGGCCCGCCGACCTCGTGCTGGTGCCCGGATGGTTGTCGAATATCGAGGTGTTCTGGGCGAGCCGCTGGCCGTCCGGTTCTTCGAGCGGCTGGCGTCGTTTTCCCGGCTCATCCTGTTCGACAAGCGCGGGACCGGACTGTCGGATCGGTCGCCGACGTCCCGAACCTCGAAACGCGGATGGACGACGTGCGGGCCGTGCTGGACGCGGTCGGCTCCTCGCGGGCCGCGCTACTCGGCTACTCCGAAGGCGGGCCGATGTGCGCGCTGTTCGCCGCGACGTATCCTGATCGAACCGCGGCGCTGATCATGATCGGAAGCTATGCGCGGCGGATCTGGGCCCCTGACTACCCCTGGGGCACCCCCGCCAGGCAGTGGGATGCTTTCGCCGACTCGGTCGTTCGTGACTGGGGCGGTCCAGTGGGGCTCGAGGCTCGCGCGCGCCGAGTCTGGCGAGGGATCCGCAGTTTCGTGACTGGTGGGCCCGTAATCTGCGCCTCAGCGGGAGCCCGGCCACCGGCCGGTCCGTGCTGCTCATGAACGCCGAGATCGACGTCCGCCACGTCTTGCCGGCCGATCCGGGTGCCGACGCTGATCCTTCACAACGTGAACGAGCAGACGATCCCGGTGGAGTCGGGCCGCCATCTGGCCCGGCACATCCCCAACGCGCAAGTACGTCGAGCTCCCCGGCGTCGATCACCTGCCCTTCGTGGGCAACGCCGACGCGATCCTGGACGAGATCGAGGTTCCTCACCGGGACCCGGCGCGGCGTCGAGCCGGATCGTGTGCTGGCGACCGTGCTGTTCACCGACATCGTGGACGCGACCCGCAAGGCCAGCGAGGTCGGCGATCGTCGCTGGCGCGATCTGCTCGAGGCCCACCACGGCGCGGTGCGCGAGGAGCTGAGTCGCTTCCGTGGACGCGAGATCGACACCGCGGGTGACGGCTTTCTGGCCGCCTTCGATGGTCCGGCCCGGGCGGTGCGGGCGGCTTCGGCCATCCGGAGCGACGTGAAGCGCCTGGGATTGGAGATCCGGGCCGGGTTGCACACGGGCGAGTGCGAGATCGTGGGGGCCAAGCTGAGCGGTGTCGCCGTCCACATCGGGGCGCGCATCGCGAGTCTGGCCGGCCGCCGGCGAGGTGCTGGTGTCCAGCACGGTCCGCGACCTGGTGGCGGGCTCCGGGCTGCGATTCGAGGACCGGGGGCTGCACACGCTCAAGGGCGTTCCCGGCGACTGGCGCGTTTACGCCGGTAGACACGAACTGAGTTTTCATCCAGCGAGGACCGAGCCATGAGTGACTTTGCTCTACGAAGTGAAGGACAAGGTCGCCACCATCACGCTGAACCGGCCGGACAAGCTCAACGCGTTCACCGGCGACATGATCGAGGCGTGGGCGCGCTCGCTGCGGCGAGGCGCCAGCGGGACGACAGCGTCAACGTCGGTCATCGTCACCGGCGCCGGCCGCGCCTTCTGCTCCGGCGGCGACGTCGGCGCGCGATGCGCTCGGGCGAGCCGACCGCGCTCGACGGCAAGAACTCGCTGTGGGAGGGCGTGCATCGCGTGCCCAAGCAGCTCGAGCAGATGGACAAGCCGGTCATCGCCATGGTCAACGGCCTGGCCGTCGGCGCCGGCATGGGCATGTGCGTGATGTGCGACATCCGCGTGGCCGCCGAGAGCGCACGCTTCTCCACCGGCTACGTGCGCGTCGGACTCGTGCCCGGCGACGGCGACACGTACTTCCTGCCGCGGCTGGTCGGCGCGGCCAAGGCGCTGGAGCTGCTGTGGACCGCCGACTTCATCGAGGCGCCGAGGCGCACCGGCTCGGCATCGTGCAGCGCGTGGTGCCGGACGCCCAGCTGAAGGAGGCGACCTACGCGCTGGCCCGGCAGATCGCCGACGGCCCGCAGATTCCGGTGCGCATGATCAAGCGGCTCGTCTATCAGAGCCTCAAGCTCGACCTGCGCACGCATCTCGATCTCGTCAGCTCGCATATGTCGATCGTGCGGCGAGACGGCGGATCACGCCGAAGGCGTCGCCGCGTTCAAAGAGAAGCGCCCGGCGAAATTCTCCGGGCGCTAGATCCGTCGGTTCAGCACTTCGTCGGCGCGACGCGGCGGCGTGAGAGCGGGGCGGGGCGCACGGTGATGGGTGGCGGAAACGGATTCCCGGGGCCTCACCCTCAGCCCCGCCTCGGCTCACTCACGCCAAGTGCTCCGACAACTTCTGCCCATCAGACTGTCAGCAACGTCGAATCTCAGCGGCGTCCCTGCCGGCGGCTCTCAGCGTCTCTGCATCGCTTAGCGGTCGACCAGGGTGATGCCGGTGCGGTGGCGCTGGGCGAGCATCTGGTAGCCCTCGGGGTTGACCTGGACCCAGCGTTCGGCGGGGTGCCGGCGATGCGGGCCGCGGACCTGGCGGGGGCGCCGCATCGCCAGCATGCCGTCGGGAATCTCGGTGCCCGGTGTCACCAGGGCGCCGCCGGCGACCATCGCGCGCACGCCGATGCGGGCGCCGTCGAGGACTGGTGGAGCCGTTGCCGATCAAGCATTCCTCGCCGAGCCAGGCGGCGTGGACGGCGCAGTTGTGGCCGATGGTGGCGCCGGGGCCGACCTCGACGCCCCGCGTGCCGTTGACGTGGACGACCGCGCAGTCCTGCACGTTGGCGCCGCGCCGCACGATGATCGGCGTGGAAGTCGGCGCGGACGACGGCGTTGTACCAGACCGACGCGCGCTCTCGACCGTCACGTCGCCGACCAGGACGGCGGTCGGCGCGATGAACGCCGGATGGATGCACGCGCGGCGATTTCCCTTCGAAGCTGAACAGTGGCATGAGGTTGTCCCTCGCAGTATGCTCAAAAGTGCCCGCATTCTAGTACGCGCCGACGACCAGAGGTGACCGAATGGAACTGCCGAGGATCGCGGCGGCCGCCACCGCCACGCCGGCCCAGCGCTTCACGCAGGCCGAGCTGCTGGCGATGGCCGGCTACCAGGACGACGCGCCGCCGCGGCTGCTTCGAGGCGAGCGACATCGGCGGCCGACACCTACATCGACCGCGAGACGCTTCCGTCCCGACGAGTCGGTGGACGAGCTGAGCGATCGCTTCCGGCGCGGCGCCCTCGAGCTCGGCGAGGCGGCGCTGCGCTCGGCCCTCGATCGCGCGGGCTGGCGCCCCGAGGACGTCGACTTCCTGGCCACCACCACGTGCACGGGCCGGATGACGCCGAGCCTCGACGCCCACATGGTGGCGCGCCTCGGCTGCCGCCGCGACGTGCAGCGCGTGCACGTCGGCGACACCGGCTGCGCCGCCGCGGTGGTCGCGCTCGCAGCAGGCCTGCAATCACATCCGGGCGTTCCCGGTCACCGTGCGCTCGTGCTCGCCGTCGAGATCTGCTCGGCGGCCTACTCCTCGACGACCGGCTGGAGAGCGCGGTGGCCCACGCCATCTTCGCTGACGGCGCTGGGGCAGCTCGCGCTGGTCGGCGACGGCGGCGGTCCCGGCCATCGTTGAGCACCGCACCATGTTCCGCCCGAGCACCTCGACGGCGATGGGCTTCGGAGTACCCGGGCGGCGGCCCCGGCGTGATCCTGTCCGAAGGACGTGCGGCGCATCGGCGCCACTGATGATGGCGGAGATGGAGCGACGCCGCTGGAGAGCCAGGGGCTCAAGCGCGCGGACGTGCGGCACTGGCTGTTGCTTACCTCGGCGGGCCGGCGCGTGCTCGATCGGGCGCGCGTGCTGCTCGACTCTGGACGAGTCCGGCACTGGCCCCGGCCCGCGGCATCCTGCGCGACCATGGCAACATGTCCTCCGCCACGATCCTCTTTGTGCTCGAGCGCGTGCTGCAGCGGCGCGCCCGATCCGGGCGAGTGGGCGTCATGATCGGACTCGGCCCGGCTTCGCCGCCGAGGGCGCGCTGCTGCGATGGTGATGGCCTCGCGCGACAGCGACGTCCGCGGAGCTGCTCGACGGTCCGGCTGCCGCCCGCCGGATCTGCGCGCGCGACGCTCGACGACCTCGACCGGCTCAACGCCTGGTTCTGGCGGCTACGCGCTGACCCTCGCGCGCATCCGGCGCGCCGCCGATCGGCTCCCGCGTGGCCGCCGCGGCTGGTCGTGGACGTCGGCGGCGGCCGCGGTGATCTGGCCGTGCGCATCGTGCGCCAGCTGGCGCGCGCGGGCCGGTCTGTGCGTGGTGATCGTGCCCGACCGCGACCCCGCGATGCTGGCGCTGGCCCGTCGTCGCACCGCGCGCTATCCGGAGATCGCGCTGTTGCGCGCCGACGGCGACGGCGCTGCCCCTGCGGGCGGCGGCCGCCGACGTGGCGGTGGTGGCGCTCACACTGCATCACCTTGCGCCGTGGACGAGGCGGCGGCGGCGCTGGACGGCGATGACGGCGGCGGCGCGCGTCGTCGGTGGTGAACGACCCGCTGCGCACGCCGGCGGCGCTGGCGCTGGTGTGGCTGGCCACCCGCGCGCTTCGCCTGCATCCGGTGTCGCGCCACGACGGTCCGGTCTCCGGTACGGCGCGCGTACTGGCCGACGAGCTGACGAGCGCTGGTTCGCAGGATTGGCCGCGGCGTCCGCGTCAGCGCGTATCCGTGGCTGGGCCGCCTGGTGGCGGAGGTCGCATGAGCGCGCCCGTGTCGATGTCGTGGTGGTGGGGGCCGGGCCGGCCGGCGCCGCCACGGCGATTCTCCCGGCCGAGCACGGCCTGACGTGGTGGTGCTCGATCGCAGGAGCCTGCCACGACCGAAGATCTGCGGCGAGTACCTGAGCCCGGAGGCGGCCGCGTGCTCGACCGCCTCGGCGTGCTCAAGGCGGTCGACGCCGGCGCGGCGGCGATCCACGGGATGCGGATCACCGCGCCGGACGGGACGGCGGTCACCGGCCACTACCGTGACGTCGGCGCGTGGCGGCCGTACCGGCAGCACGCGATGGGGGTGGCGCGCGAGATCCTCGATGGCGCGCTGATCGAGCGCGTGCGGGCCCTGCCGCTGGATCTGCGGGAGCAGACGCGCGTCGTGGATCTCGCTGATCGAGCGACGGTGCGGTCCGCGGGGTCCGCTTCGCGGATCGCGACGCGCGCGTCCACGATCTGCACGCGCGACTGGTGGTGGGCGCCGACGGCCGCGCCTCGGTGGTCGCCGAGCGGCTCGGCTGCCGCCGGCTCCCACGCGCTGCGCCGCATGGCGCTGGTCACGTACGTGGCCGGGCTCGAGAGCTGCCGCGACCTCGGCGAGATCTTCGTGGATCCGCCGGACTACGCGATCCTCAACCCGATCGCGCCCGACCGCGCGAACCTGGCCCTGGTCGTGCCGCTCGAGCACGGCGCCCGCTGGAGCGACCGGCTCGACGACTTCATGGCCGCGCGCGTGCGCCAGCTGCCGCACCTGGCACGGCGCCTGGCCGGCGCCACCCGCGTCGCGCCGATCCGGGCGCTCGGCCCGCTCGCCCATCGCGTCGAGCCACCCAGGGCGGACGGGGTCCTGCTGGTCGGCGACGCCGGCGGGTTCTACGACCCGTTCACGGGCGAGGGCGTGTTCACGGCGCTCCGCTCGGCGGAGCTGGCCGTGGCCACGATCGTCAGGGCGCTTCGAAGTGGCGACGTGTCGGCGCGGGCGCTGGCGGGGTACGAGCGGGCGCGCCGAGAAGTGTTCAGCGGCAAGGAGCGCGTGACGCAGGCGCTGCAGTTCCTGATCCGGCACCGGCGCCTGGCCAACTTTGCGGTGTCGCGCGCTGGCCCGGCGCGTCCGGCCGCGCTCGATGCCCTCCTGGGCGTGTTCGGCGACTACGTCCCGCCGCGCGCGCTCCCCGCCGCGCTGCGCGGCTGACGCTCAGCGCCCCGGCCGGCCGAAGACCTCGACGAGCGGCACCACCGTGAAGCCCCTCCGGAGGCGCGAACTCCGCGTCGGGGATGTCGCGGCGCTCGACGCGCGTCACCGCCGTCCCCGGCGTGGCGCCACCACCCCTGTGGAACACGGGCCTTGAGCGGCCACCCTCGGAGTAGAGGCGCCGGTACGCCTCGGTGGCCTGACGCGCTGGCGCGCCGCCGGCGGTTCCCAGGCAACCCGACATCCGACCGAACGTCTCGGGCGCATCGGGCCACGATCAGCTCGCGCAGCAGGGCGGGGTCGCTGGCGATCCACAGCCTCCTCGTAGAGCGTGCCGTCGGACAGCACGCGATACCTTGCGGGTCGACAATCCGGCGATCGTCCCCGTGTCCGCAGTCCGCTCAACGGTCACCTGGGGGCACGCGACCGGCCGCGCCGGTTTCCTCCTGGGCGCGCTTCATGAGCTGCAGAGTCCGCTCACGCTCTTCAGGCGGCAGGTCCTTCAGCTGGTCGGCCAGTACCCGCTCCATCTCGGCGGTCGGCACCGGCGGCCAGGCCGCGGACACCGTCAACAATACTGGTCGACGGTGCCCTCCCAGTAGAGGCGCCGCCCCGGATCGGCGATCCACAGGCGCGCCCGGCCGACGTCCAGCACCATGGACGATCCCGCCTGCGGAGGAGGGCGCCATCTTGAGGCGGCCGGTGAGAGGAGCACCTGCTCGCCGTTCTGATCGACGATCAGGTAGCCGGCGTGGGCGGTGAGCGGGCCGAGCAGCAGGACGCACCAGCAGAGCGGCGCACACGTGTTGCATGAGGTCCCCCGTGCCGCCCAGGATGAATCGACGCTGTGGCAGACCGGCTCGCCGGGGGCAATCAGGGCTTGTGCCCGTCGCGAGCCACGGTGTACGTGTAGTGCGCAGTCACTTCTGAAAGCCCAGGGGCAGCGATGGCCACTGAAGCTCGGACGATCTTCCCCGGCGGTTCGCCCGCGATCTACACGGCCGCGATCACGGACGTGATGGACGAGATGGGCCTGCTCCGCCAGACGCTGCCCCACACCATCCAGCCGCTGACGCCGGACATGCGCCTGGCCGGCTACGCGCTTCACCGCCTGCGGCCGCACCGCATCGCGGCAAGCCGCGCGAGCGCGACGCCACCCCTGCGGCGCTTCCTGGGAATGATCGGCGCGGTACCGCCCGACTCGGTGCTGGTGCTGGCGGCCAACGACAACGAGGCGGCCCACTTCGGCGAGCTGTCGGCCGGAGTGGTTCCGCGCCCGGAAGGTGCGCGGCGCCGTCATCGACGGCAGCACGCGCGACGCCGCTCTACATCTCGCGCGTGCGCTTCCCCACCTTCGTGCGCTACCGCACGCCGCAAGACTCGGTGCCGCGCTGGCGGGTGAGCGACTGCGGGGCCAGCCGCTGACCACGGCGAACTCAGCGGAGCAGTGACATCGTGTATGACCCACCCGGTGGTGGTCGCGCCCGGCGCGGTAGCCTGCGCTTCAGCGCCGGAGTTAGCGGTGCATCGAGAACCGGCGCGCGGCAGTGGCTATCGCCCCGGGCAGGTGCGAGAGAAACGTGGTGGCTGGGCGGCTGAAGGCGGCGCTCGTCGAACCGTTCTCGTCCGTTCTCGGAGATAGCCGCCAGCTTGCCTCGCCGACGGCCAGAGCCCCCGTCTCGCGCAGCCACTGGCGGGCCTCCCCCATCACGAGTAGTTCGCGAGCGTAAGCTCAATTTCGTCGGTGAGCTGCGCCTGGTTGTTCGCGAAACACGCCAGTCGGAGGAAGTGCCCTCGCCGCACCATGATCGGGGCAGTTATGATGAGCGCCTCGGCAACCAATGTAGCTCACAGCAGCTTGAGGGATCCTCTGGTTGTCTGCGGCCGCCGCCGCGCGAGCAGCCTGGGCTGTTGATCGACTGCGCTCGCAACAGATGTCCACCGTCAGCTTCAGCACTCCACTGCGCCGGCCGCGAGAAGCTGCCAGTTTCATTTGGGGGTGGGGCTCACTCGCACCGGGTTCTGCGTTACAAACCCGCGCGATCGGCGTGGAAAGCGCAGGTATGCCAGTGTCGAAGGTCACGATCCAGCCGCCGAGATCATCGCGATCATTTCCCGCGCCCGATCTCAAACTTTTCTGATCTAACGGGGCGCCGGCGTAAAGGCTGCTGCGGCGGATCACAACAAGTGGCGGCGCGGGCCGCGTGATACGGTGGCTGCCGCGCTTCGGCGTCGGCTCTGTCCAGCGCCCATGCCCGCATCTGCCGGCCTGCTTCAGCGGGCTTGTTCGCCACGACTGCGGAATCCACTCTGCGCGCCGTCCACCCACTGACCGGGGTCATCACTGCATTACCGCCGGAGATGAGCACTCGAAGAGTGTCGCGACGGCCAGGCGGTGGCTGCCGCAGGCGAAGTGGCGCGCTGTCTTTACACCGCACCATGTCGCCCACCTTCGTTGATGGTCGACAGGTGCGTAGAGTGCCCGCAGACCGGATGCGTGGTCACCGACGATAGATGACAGGTGCCGCCGTAGATCGTCAGCGGGCCGGCGTGAACGCGACCGCGGGCTGGCTGGCGGCCGGCACCGGCGCCCGCTTGGTCAGAGGCGAGGTCGTAGCTCGACGTGGACTTGCGCGTGTCGACCGCTTCGCTGCCCACGACGGGGATAGGTCCGGTCTCGGCGAAGCCTCCGAGAAGACCTTTAGGTGCCTGCGCGGTTGCAGTGAAGGGTCCCTCCCACAGCGGCTTGTCGGCGGTCCTGGCGGCGATCTTCCGCTTCTTCCTTCGGCCTGCTTGACGCCGGAGGTCGCGGTTGATCGCGTAGGAAGGCTGTCGAGCGGCGATTGCGTGGGCGGGCGCTGCGGGCAAGCAGCTCGGGGACCTTCAATCGCCGCAGAAAGGCGTCCTTCACCTCGATGCGGATGGTGCCGAGCCCGGTCGGCGCAGCCGGATCGCCGCTGGTCCCAACGGGCTGGCGGCGCTGCCCGCGTCGTCCTGCGCGGTGATCGTCGATCGGCGTGCCGGGCGCGAAGTCGTAGGGCAGCGCGACGAGGGCGAGCGCGATCCTGCGCCCCGGCCGCCGAAGCCGGGGATTAGGGGACGCGCGCGCCTGACGCGCACGTCCGAGCTGCGGCGGCGTCCGGCGTCGGCGGAACAAAGGACGAGCCATCGCCGCACCGCCTGCCGGGCGCCAGGTGCTAGCGTGGCGGCCACGATGATCGATGCGCGGCGGCGCGAGGTCGACCGTCACGGGACCAGGCTCAGCGACGGCACGGCTCCTGGGTCGGTAGCTGGGCGCCAGAACGTCCTGCACCCCAGACCTCGATCGTCGCCGCGCCTTCTTTCAGGCCGAGCGCGGCATGGCTGGATCGCGATCGGCAGCGCGACCCGGACGGCCCCATGCGGCGAGGCAGGCGCGCGATCGTCGTCGCCGTGCCGCCTGCACGATCCGCACCTCGGCCTGCTGCAGCCGGCCCGCGCGCGGCCTCGAGGGTGACGTTCACCGAGGCGTTGTGGCCGAGGAACTCGTGGCGCCTGCACGGTCGCGCGCGCGCGGGGACGGACTGCCGCCAGGCGAGATACGACACGGAGCCGATCACCGCGAGCAGGAGCAGCAGTACGAGGAGCAGACCCACGCCTTGGTACGGGACCGCTGACGCACGACGGCGATCATAGCATGTCGTCCCGCTCGTCCCGAGCGTCGCGGCACGTCGTCGCACGCCTCGAGCGGTGCCGGGTTGCTTGACGACCCCGGGCAGCGCGCCGATAGATTGGCGCGGTGTCCACCGTCTGGCTGATTCCCGCCTTTCCTCTGGCCGGCGCCCCTGCCAACGTCCTCTTCGGGCGCCTCGACCGGTCGGCGCGCGCACTGGATCGCGGTGCCGGCGCTGGCCGGGTCATTCTTGATATCGTGCTCGGTGGCCGCGCGCGCGGTCGAGCGGGCCGTTCACCACCACGCTCTTCACGTGGATCGTGGCCGGCGACTTCGAGACCGGCGTCACCGCCTACGTCGATTCGCTGACCGCGCCTCATGCTGCTGGTGGTCACCGGGGTCGGATTCCTCATTCACCTCTACCTCGACCGGCTACATGCACGACGATCCGGCTTCGCGCGCTACTTCGCCTACCTCAACCTGTTCGTCTTCTCGATGACGATGCTGGTGCTGGCCGGCAACTTCCTTCTGCTCTTCGTCTTCTGGGAGGCGGTCGGCTCTGCTCGTATCTGCTCATCGGCTTCTGGTACACGCGCGCGTCGGCGGCCAGGCCGGCAAGAAGGCGTTCATCGTCAACCGCGTCGGCGACTTCGGCTTCCTGCTCGGCGCTCATGTGGCTATGGACGGCGCTTGGCACGTCTGGACTACGCCGGCGGTCTTCAAGGGCGCGGAGACGCTCGACGCCGGCCACGGCCACCGGGATCGCGCTGCTCGCTCTTCCTGGGCGCGTGCGGCAAGTCGGCCCAGCTGCCGCTGCCACATCTGGCTGCCCGACGCGATGGAGGGGCCGACGCCGGTCGTCGGCGCTGATCCACGCCGCCACCATGGTCACCGCCGGCGTCTACATGGTCGCGCGCAGCCACGCGCTGTTCGAGCGCTCGGGCACGGCGCTGGAGCGTGGTCGCCTGGTCGGGCGCTATCACCGCGATCTTCGCGGCGACCATCGGCCTGGCCCAGACCGACATCAAGCGGGTGCTGGCCTACTCGACGGTGAGCCAGCTCGGCTACATGTTCGTCGGCGGTCGGGCTGGGCGCGCTACGTCGCCGGCATCTTCCACCTGGTCACCCACGCGTTCTTCAAGGCGCTGCTCTTCCTCGGCGCCGGCAGCGTGATCCACGGCCTGCGCGGCGAGCAGGACCTGCGCAAGATGGGCGGCCTCGCGCTAGCAAGATGCCGATCACGCGCCACCACCATGTGGATCGGCGCGTCTCGGCCTGCGCCGGCGTGCCGCCGCTGGCGGGCTTCTTCTCGAAGGACGAGATCCTGGCCGCCGCGCTCGACCGGTAAGCACACGCCGATCTTCATCCTGCTGGTGGTCGGCGCCTTCCTGACCGCCTTCTACACCTTCCGTTTGCTCTTCCTGGCCTTCAGCGGCTCGCCGCGGATGTCCAAGGAGGTGCCGCACCACGCCCACGAGTCGCCGCGGGTCGATGACCGTGCCGCTCGTCGTGCTTCGCTGTCTCGACGCTGGTGGCCGGCTTCGTCTCGGGCTGCCCGTCATCGGCGCCACGCGCATCGCGCATCTGCTCGGCGCGGTGCTTCGCCGCGAGGCCGAGGCGCGGCGCACTGGCGATCGTGGTGCTGCTGTCGGTGGTCGTGGTCGTGGCCGGCCTCGGGCTGGCGATGTACCGCTACCGGATCGACGCCGGTGAAGCCGGATCGGTCGGCCGCCCGCGCACCGCCGGTGCACGCGCTGCTGATCAACGCCTACTACGTGGACTGGATCTACGACCGGCTGATCGTGCAGCCGCTCTATCGCGCTGTCCGTCGTGCTGGCGCGCGCGGTCGACCTCGGGATCATCGACGGCATCGTCAACGGGGTCGGGCCGCCTGGTGACCGCGTGGGGCGCCGGGCTCCGCCGCGTGCAGAGCGGCTACGTGGTCAACTACGCGCCTGACTCGATGCTGGCCGGCGCCGTGGTCGTCATCGCGTTCCTGCTGGCGCGATGAGGCCCGGCCTCCTCACCGCGATCACGTTCCTGCCGACCCTCGGGCGCGCTGGCGCTGATCCTCGTGAGCGCCGGCTGCGCGCGCGATCCAGCGGGCGGCGCTGGCCTGCTGATCACGCTGCGTCACCTTCGCGCCTCGGTGCCGCTGTGGACGCGGCTTCGACGGCGACAGCGCGGACTTCCAGTTCGAAGAAGTGGCCCGCTGGCTGCCCACGCTGGGCGTGAGCTACCACATCGGCGTCGACGGCATCAGCCTGCTGCTCGTGCTGCTCACGACCTTCCTGACGCCGCTGGCGCTGGCCTCGGCCTGGCACGCCATCGAGGACGCGGACCAAGGAGTTCGTGATCACCGTCCTGCTGCTGGAGACGGGGATGCTCGGCGTCTTCGTCAGCGCTCGACCTCTTCCTGTTCTTCGTGTTCTGGGAGGCGATGCTGATCCCGATGTACCTGATCATCGGGGTGTGGGGCGGCGGCAACCGCGTCTACGCCGCCGTGAAGTTCATCCTCTACACGATGGTCGGCTCCGCGCTCATGCTGGTCGCGATCCTGGCGCTCTACTACCAGCACGGCCCGGCCACCGGCATCTACACCTTCGACCGTGCCCGACGCTGCGCGCGCTTCGTGCTGCCGCCCGGCGCAGCGCAGACCTGATGCTTCCTGGCCTTCGCGCTGGCCTTCGCCATCAAGGTGCCGCTGTTCCCGTTCCACACCTGGCTGCCCGACGCCCACGTGGAGGCGCCCACCGCGGGCTCGGTGATCCTGGCCGGCGTCCTGCTGAAGATGGGGACCTACGGCTTCCTGCGCTTCTGCCTGCCGCTGTTCCCCGACGCGACGCAGACTCCGCTGCGCGCCTGATCGTGCGCCCTCGCCGTGATCGGCATCGTCTACGGCGCCTGCGTGTCGCACCGGTGCAGCCCGACCTCAAGAAGCTCGTCGCCTACTCGCGCGTGAGCCATCTCGGCTTCGTCGATGCTCGGGCTCTTCACGCTTCAACCAGCAGGGCTCGTGGGCGGCGTCATCCAGATGGTGAACCACGGGATCTCGCACCGGCGCGCTGTTCCTGCTGGTCGGCATGATCTACGAGCGGCGCCACACGCGCCTGATCGCCGACTTCGGCGGTCTGTGGACGGTGATGCCCGGCGTTCTCGGCGATGCTTCCTGGTCGGTGACGCTTTCCTCCATCGGGCTGCCCGGGCCTCAACGGCTTCGTCGGGCGAGTTCCTGATGCTGGTGGGCGCGTTCCAGGTGAATCCTGGCTGGCGGCGGTCGGCGGCCACGCGGCATCATCTTCGCCGCCGTGTACCTGCTCGTGGATGTACCAGCGCGTGATCTTCGGCGAGATCACCCACGAGGAGAATCGCCGGCTCACCGATCTCTCGCTGCGCGAGTGGGCGGTGCTGGTGCCGCTGCTCGTGCTCATCGTGTGGATCGGCGTGTTCCCGTCCGCCTTCACCGGCAAGACGCGAGGCCACCATCTCGGCGCTCATCGCCCAGGTCCAGAGCAAGGCCAGCGTGGCGCTGCTGCGATGAGTCCGACATCGTCTTGCGCCGGCGGTCGCCCTCGGCGGGCTGCTGCCCGCGCTCATCGTGCTCGGCGCCGCCGGCCTCGTCGCTGCTCCTCGACCTGGTCCCGCCGCGTGACACCAAGACCCACCTGGGCGGCATCGCGCTGGGCGGCATCGTGGCCGCGCTGCTGGCGGCGGTGACGCGCTGGGGCGCCGAGCAGCGGGCGTTCCGCGACATGGTCCTCCTCGACAACTACGCGCTCTTCGTGTCGACCTGGTGATCTGCTACGCCGGCGGCCCTGGTCGTGCATGCTCTCGATGGACTATCTCGGCCGCACCGGGCGGCGAGTCGGGCGAGTACTACGCTCTCGTGCTGTTCGCCGACGCGCCGGCATGATGCTGATGGTCGTCGGCCGGCGACCTGATCAGTGGTGTTCCTCGCCGCTGGAGCTGATGTCGCTGTCGCTCTACGTGCTGGCCGGCCTGTTCAAGACGCGGCTGGCCTCCGGCGAGGCGCCGCTGAAGTACTTCCTGCTGGGCGCCTTCGCCTCCGTCGTTCCTGCTCTACGGCATCGCGCTCGATCTACTGGCGCCACCGGGTCGCACCAGCCTCGACCGCATCGCGGCCGTCGTCGGCGCCAAGAGCGCCGACCCGCTGGTGCTCGGTCGGCCCGGCCTCATGCTGGTGGGCTTCGGATTCAAGATCTCCCCGGTGCCCTTCCACATGTGGGCGCCCGACGTCTACCAGGGGGCGCCGACGACGATCACGGCCTTCATCGCCACCGGATCGAAGGCCGCCGCCTTCGCGGCGCTCATCCGCGTGCTGGTCGGTGGCGTGCGTGGCGCCCAGGCCGACTGGTCGGCGCTGCTGTCGGGCATCGCCGGCGCTCACGATGACGGTCGGCAACGTGGTCGCGCTCGCCCAGTCAGAACCTCGAAGCGCATGCTGGCGTACTCGTCCATCGCCGCACGTCGGCTACATGCTCATGGGGCTGGATCGGCGCGGCGGCGCGCCGGGCGCCGGCGCCATCCTCTTCTACCTGCTGGCCTACACGTTCACGACGGTGGGCGCCTTCGGCGCGATCGTGCTGTGCGCGCGCGCGGGCGAGGAGGCGGTCGAGGTCGGCGACTACGCCGGGCCTGGCCCGGCGCCATCCGGTGCTGGCCGCTCACGCTTACGCTGTTCCTGCTGTCGCTGGTCGGGCATCCCGCCGCTGGCCGGGCTTCGTGGCCAAGTTCTATCTGTTCGGCTCGGCCGTGCGGGCCGGCTACCTGCTGGCTCACCGTGATCGCCGTGCTGAACTCGGCGATCGCCGCGTACTACTACCTGCGCGTGATCGTCTACATGTACATGCGCGAGCCGGAGGCGAGGGGCGCTCGGTGGCGCCGTCGCTCGCCGGCGGCCTGGCGCTCGACCATCGCGCTGGTCGGCATCTGGTGCTCGCTCGGCCTGATGCCCGCGCCGTTCGCCGATCCTCGCCCAGGCCGCCGTCACGCCGCTGCTGAGGATCGCGCATGCTGAGGGCGCGGCGGGCTCGCCGATGCGCACCGCGTCGCGCGCCAGGTGTACTCGAGTCCCGGCGCTGAAGGACCGCATCGCCGGGGTGGCTGTTCGACCTCGACGGGACCGTGTACCTCGGGCGAGCGACTGATTCCTGGCGCGCGACGAGGTCGATCGCGGCGCTGCGCGCCGACGGCCGCCGCGTGGCGTTCCTGTCCAACAAGCCGCTGTTCACGCGGCGCGACTACGCGCGACAAGCTCACGCGGCTCGGCATTCCGGCGGTCGGCCGCGAGGACGTGGTGAACTCCTCGATCGTGCTCGCGCGCCATCTGCAGCCAGCTCGATCCCGGCGCGCCCGTGTTCGTGATCGGCGAGCCGCCGCTGATCGGCGAGCCCGCGGCCACGGCTTCGAGGTCCGCACGCGACGCGCGACGTCCGCTGGGTCGTCATCGCCTTCGATCGCACGTTCGACTACGCGCAGCTCAACACCGCGCTGCAGGCGGTGCGACGACGCGACGCGCGGCTCATCGCGACCAACCTGGACCGCACGTGCCCGGTGGAGGGCGGGGAGATTCCTGACTGCGCGGGCATGATGGCGGCCGTGGAGGCGCGTCACCAGGCAAGAGCGTCGAGGTCGTCGTCGGCAAGCCGTCCCCCATCATCCTTGCAGGTCGCGCTCGCCGACGCCTCGGCGTCGCTGGCCGCCGAGGCTGCGCCATCGTCGGCGACCGCATCGAGACCGACATCGTGATGGGCCGGCGGCTCGGGCTGGCGACTGTGCTCGTCCTTAGCGGCGTGACCCGTCCGGACGACCTCGCATCGCCGAGTTCGCCCGGACCTCGTCCTGCCAGTCGGTGCGCGCTGCTGGGCTGAGACGCGACGGCGGAAGCGTGCGAGGCGTGGGCGCGGGCCTGGTCGATCCTATTCCTGCTATTCCTGACCACGGCCCGCGCCGGCGGTGCTGCAGGACGAACGCGAGGCCGCTGACGACCAGCGCCTCGCGGTCACGCGCGGGCTGGCGCTGTCCGACTCCGGCCAATCCCCGCGGAATGCACGCCGAATGTGCGGGCAACCGTTCGATTTCGCCGACACGCTGGAGCCGGGGCGTGGCGGGTGTCCGCAGGCAGCTGAGTCTGCTCGGAATCACGCCGACGGCCTTCTTATACGGCGCAGGCTCATGGGCAACCCGACCGGGGACAGTCCACCGGCGTCACCTACGCCGGGACCTTCGAGCTTCTCCTGCACTGGGACGTCGCCAAACTCTTGCCGGTCAGCGGCCTGTCCTGACGCTCGGCGCCGCGTGGTCCACCGGCAGGGAGCCTCTCGGCCGACGAGATCGGGCAACATCTTCGCGTGCAGAGTGCCTACACGGCTCCCTGGCGTAAACGAACACCGTGACCCTCGGTCTCATGTACCTGCAGCAGCGCTTGCTCGACGACCGATTGATGCCGCGGCGGGACGGCTCGCCCCGCCGAGACCTTCGCCACGATGCCGGTGCTGAACAACTATCTCAACGGCGGCATCAACGCGACGCCCGGATCTCTGACGAACAATATCCCGAGCTTCACGGCCTACCCGCCCGGGGTGCAGGGGAGCGCAGGGCCTGTACTACCCTCACGCCGGCGGTGCAGGTCGCCGCGGTCTTCAACGCGAGCGTGGAATCCGGGCGCAGGCGCAAAGAACGGCACCGACTTCTCCTGGGCGGGCATGGCACCGGGGTCCTGTCGATGGTCCAGGCCACGTACCCTGTCCAATCACGGCGACGTGGGATTGCCGGGACTCTACGCGCTCGGTGGCATGTACGACAGCAGCCGGTTCAACCGCCTGGCCGACCCCGGCCGGACCGACGAACGGTAACGCCAGCCTCTATGCCCTGTTCCAGCAGATGGTCTACCTCGAAGGCGAGCGCCAAGGCCTGAGGGGGCTGACGCTGTGGGGCGAGGTTGCAGTGGCGCGCGCTCCAGCGTGAGCCCCCTGCCGCTCTTCGCCGGCGGAGGGCTCAGCTATTCTGGCCTCGTCCGGGCCGCCGGGATGACGTCGCCTCGCTCGGGGTGATCTACGGCCGCTCAGCCGCGACCTCCCGGGCACGAGCGGGGAGACCGTCATCGAGGCGAACTACCAGCTCGCGCTCACCGGCGGGCTCGCGATCACGCCCGATCTGCAGTACATCATCCGTCCGGGCGGAGTCCGCGCCGTGAGCAACGCGCTCGTGCCGGGCGTGCAGGTGACGCTCAGCTTCTGACGGCCGGCCGAGCCCTCGACGTTCCGCGCCGACTGCCCTCCTGGCAAGGCGACACGAGGCAGACTATCGTGGTCACGGCATGAAGACGATGACGCCCGAGTGGACGCAGGGCTCGACCGCCGCCGCGAGGGGATGGTGACCCTGCGCCGCGACTCCATCGCCACCCCGAGCTGTCCTTCGACAGAGCGCCGGACGGCCGAGATCATCGCCGAGCGGCTGCACGCGGCCAAGCTGGAGGTGCGTACCGGCGTCGGCCGACCGGCGTCGTCGGCGTGCTCCGGGGCGACCGTCCGGGCGCACCATCGCCTGGCGCGCGGACATCGACGCGCGCTGCCGCTCACCGAGATCCCTCGACGCGCCTCTACACCTCGTCGAAGGCCGGCGTGATGCACGCGTGCGGTCACGACGGCCACACCGCCATCGCCATCACGCTCGCCGAGATCCTCGCGGCCCGCCGGCGCGACCTGCCGGGCACCGCGGTGTTCGTGTTCCAGCCCGCCGAGGAAGTCTTCGGCGGCGCCGAGCCGATGATCGCGGCCGGCGTGCTCGAGCAGCCGCGCGTGGAGGAGATCTACGGGCTGCACCCTTGACGACGCAGACGGCGGTGGGGGAGGTGGGGATCGTCCCAGGCCGTCGATGGCCTCGGCGGACTTCTTCTGACGTGAGGTCCGGGGCCAGGGAGGCCACGGCGCCCACCCCCACCTGTCGATGGATCCGATCACCGCCGCCGCCAACATCCTGCTCCGGGATGCAGAACCTGGTCTCGCGGAGGTGGCTGCGTACGAGACGGCGGTGCTCACGCGTGGGCCAGTTCGTCGGCGGCACCAAGCACGACACATCATTCCGGCCTCGGCGGTGTTGCGCGGTCGCTGCGGACATTCAACGCGCGCGGTGCGCGCCCAGATCAAGCAGCGGCTGGCCGACTACACGGCCGACATGGCGCGCGCCTATCGCACCAGTGCCACGCTGAGCTTCCAGGGTGACGGCTGCCCCGCGGTGGTCAATCACGCGCGTGAGACCGAGTTCGTGCGCGCGTGCGCCCACCGCCGAGCCTGGGCGCAGCATCGCTCAAGGACGGGCCGATCGTGATGGCGAGCGACGACATGAGCCTGTTCCTGAACTGCGCGCCCGGGCTGCTACTTCGCGCGTCGGCATCTCGCCCACGGACGGCAAGCCCCACCCGCATCACGCCCCGAATACAGAGATGAACGAGCGGATGGCTGCCGGTCGGCCTGCACCTGGGGCTGGCCGTGATGCTGGACTGCGCTTGCCGGCTGAGCCCGGCGCGCGCCCGGCCGGGCCCTGCTGCCGATCGACTGACTACGACGTCGTCATCGTCGGCGGGGCATGGCCGGGCGCCGGCGCGGCCCGCGATCTCGCGCTGCGCCGGGCTCTCGGTGGCGCTGGTCGAGAGTCCGACTTCGCCTCCGCCACCACCGCGCGCTCGTCCAAGCTCATCCACGGCGGCCTGCGCTATCTCGAGCACTGTTCGACTTCGGGCTCGTGCGCGGAGTCGCTCCGTGAGCGCCAGCGGCTCGGTCGGCTGGCGCCCCACCTCGTGCGACCACTGCCGTTCCTGGTGCCGATCTACGGCAACTCCTCGCGCGGCGTCGTCAAGGTGCGAGATCGGCCTCACGCTCTACGACTGGTTGACGCCCGGCCAGAACCGCGCGAGCGCTATCGCGTGCTGGAAGGCGGTGGACGCGCTCAGCCTGGAGCCCGGCATCCAGCCCCGAGGACCTGCGCGCGGCGCCGGCTACTGCTTCGACGACCTGCTGCTCTACCCGGAGCGGCTGTGTCTGGAGAACGTGCTGTCGGCGTGCCGTCAGGGACGCGCGCGCGTTCAACTACGCCCAGGTGGAGGAGGATCCGGCGCGACGGCGGCCGGAGCGCCGAACGGGGTGCGCGTGCGCGATCTGCTCACCGGCGCGGTTGCCACGCTCGGCGCCCGGGTCATCGTCAACGCCACCGGTCCGTGGGTGGACGAGTTGCGGGCCCTGGCCCGCGTGAGCGATCGCGGCTCGCGCATCCTGCGCCGCACCAAGGGCATCCACTGCGTGCTGCCGCGCCTGACCGACCGCGCCATCTACCAGTCGACCCGCGACGATCGGATGATCTTCGTGATTCCGTGGCGGGAGTTCTCGCTGGTGGGCACGACCGACACCGATTTCGTGGGCGGCGACCTCGACCGCCTCCACGCCACACCCGAGGAGGTGGACTACCTGCTCGGCGAGGTGCGGCAGACGGTGCCCGATCCAGCGTGTCACCGGCGCGCGAGGTCGTCTACACCTACGCCGGCGTGCCGCGCCGCTCGTCCACGCAGAGAGGGCAAGCGGGAGTCGGACGTGTCGCGCGCGCACAAGATCGTCGGAGGGAAGCCGGCGGACGCTTTCTCTCCATCACCGGGACCAAGCTCACGTGCTTCCGCAGCCTGGCCGAGGAGCTCGGCGACCGGGTGACGCGCGCGCTCGGCCGCTTCACGCCGGGTCGCACCGCCGAGCTGACTCTGGACGGGCGTCGACGAGGAGGCGTCGCGCGGTCGAGGCGCACACCTGGCTCGACGTCTCCGACGACCTCGCGGCACCAGCGGGCTCGATCGGGCGACGCTCGAGTCGCTGGTGACCCTCTACGGCCGCAACTACCGTCGGGTGATGGAGCTGGCCGGCGCAGGTGCCGGGCGGGACGAGCGCCTGTGCCCGTCGAACCCCGACGTGGTGGCATAGGCTCTCCACGCAGTGTGGCGAGAGGCTGACCGGTCACGCTGCAGGACGTCATGCTGCGACGGACCGGCATCGGCACCAGCCACTGTCAGGTGGCAGGACTGCGCCGAGTCGATCGCGCGACGGATGGGGACGCTGCTGGGCTGGAGCGGCCGGCGACTCGGACGCGGAGCTCGAGGCGTTCCAGGCGCGACTCGCCCGCTCTCACCGCTTCCGCAGTGAGCCGGGGGTGGGGACGGGCGCTGGCCGTCGTCGCGCGCCGGCGCGCTGGTCGCCGCGCTGGGCCAGGCCGCGCGGCTGACGATATCGAACGATCCCCACGCGGCCGGGGTGACCCGGGCGTTTGTCCTCGTGCGACCCAGCGGCGCGCCGGCGGCCAGCGTCGTGCTCTTCGCTGGCGAACGGCGGCTTGCTCGGCTGGGCTCGGGCAAGTCGGGCGCAGCCGGCAACTTCCTCGTGCGCAACCGCGGGCGATTCGCCGGCCAGGACGCTGCCCGTCGCCGTCGTGGACTCTGCCCGACTCCACACCCTCGGGCCTCGACGGCTTTCCGCACGAGGCGCCGCGCACGCCGAGAGACGCTGGTACGCGGTCATCGCCGCGCTGAGACATGGAGGCCGCCGTACCGGTGTGGCTGATCGGCACTGAGGCATGGGGCACGGTGTCGGCGGCCAACGGGGCGGCCCGGCCTCACCGCCGGCGGACCGGACTGGGCTCGATGCATGACGTCGACCACGCTGTACGCGCGATGTGGGCCAGTGAAGCGTCCTGAGTCGGTGGGGGACGTGCGCCTCGACGAATCCGCGTGCCCGCGCTGGTCGTCCTGGTCACCACAAGAACGACGTGCAAGTCCACGCCGTGCCGCCAGATACGCGCCTTCGTCTGCTAGCGCGACCTGCCAGCGCGCGCAGCGAAACGGGGAGCTGCCGGCGGTACTCCCGACGGCGGCGACTCGCCGCAGTCGGGCCCCGCGCGAGGCAACGCGCGGCACTCGGCCATTCCCGGCCTCGACGCCGCGAGGTGGTCGTACCGCCATCGTCAGCCTGGATCAAGCGCTTTCACGCCCTCGCGCCGTCATCGTGGAACGCCGCGGGGCCTGTGCTATGATCCACTGCCACTGCGCTTCATTTCACCAGGGAGGACACGCACCGAGCTGGCTCGCACTTTCACACACGCGCGCTGCGACTCGCCGCTCGTCGTCAGGTCCATATCAACACCCCCTCGCGGTGCCAGCGGCAGCGGCCTCGGCCAAGACCGAGATCACACTGGTGGCACGCTCCTGCGTGCCACGCTTCGGCGATAGCGCCAGAAAGCCGGGCCAGATCGCCGCCAGTTCAATCGCCTCGCAGAACGACTGCGAGGTGTAGGCGAAGGTGACTTCAAGGGCTCAGCACCTGGAGACGCTCATCGCGGCCATATCGCCGCCTGCCGTGGCCATGGCAGGCGCCGACGTCGTGCAGGTCTGTGGCGGCGAGGCCGGCACCCAGTCCATGCTGGGCTCGGGCGCGAGTGTATCCGGTCTTTCCGGGGCTGATGAAGGCGACGACAGCGTCGCCACCGACTGCGAACGCCATCATCGGCCTGGCTCTCGTTATAGAAACGTACATAACGTGGTGCGGCAACGACTCTACTCTACTCGATGGCCTCTCGCTCGTCCGGTCGCCGGTCCTCTACTACAAGCAACAAGGACGGCCTGAAATTCAAGCAAAGCCGGCCTCGCCCCCGTGATCACGGCGCGCCGCAGCCACGTGCGGGCGCGTATTCGAGTGCAGATGTGGGCCAAGAAGCTGGTGGCCTCCCGGGCGCCAAGTGCGGCTGCCAGCACCGCGTGGCGTCGTCGGTCATCGCTGGAGAACAGCGTGCACGCCTACGACCACTGACCGCCGTTCGCCAGATCACGCCAGTCATGGCTTTCGGGACGGTCTGGGCCACGCGGCTTCTCCAGAATCAACCTGAGCGCTCTTCTCGGCGTGAAGATGCTCGGAGCGCCGCCGCAGCGGCCTGGCGCGCGAAGGAAGGCCGGTCCAGCCACACCCTGCAACGGTCCACGCATGGCAACAGGCCGGGAGCCAACATGGTGCGGCGGCAGTGCGGAATCTTCACCACGTCGATCGGCCTACCATCGTGTTCAACAGCCCGAGACCGGCGAGAGCTGAAGTTCGCAGTGGGCCACGGCGCCAGGCCTGCGCACGGTACCGGCCACCGCAGGTGCCCGGCTCCATCATCGGCGGCGCCACGCTTGGCGTGGGGTGATGAAGGGCGCGCCGAGCCGCGGGAGAGTACAAGGGCGCGTGGCCCACGGTTCTTCGAGCAACCCTCGCCTCGGTCGAGGAACCGTGGCGCGGCGCAGGGCGGGCGTGACGTTAGGTATCCTGCCAGCTGACGAAGTGCGGCAGTCAGGCCGCTGGAGGCCCCCTCCCGGGCTGCATGGGCACACCTAGAGCCCGGCGCTGAAGACCGCGGCCTGCTCCAGATAGAGCGGACAGAGGCAGGCGCGCCCACCAGCTGGGCTGCGGCGCACCCAGCTGGCATACCGTCCGTGATCGCCATCGAGTGAGCAGATGGGGGAACGTCTTCGCGGGCAAAGAAGACGGCCAAGCGAGGGACTGTGACGACGACGGTGGCGAAGTCGGACGATCGTCCCGGAGTTCTGCGGCGACGCGCGGGTAGGACGGCGGACGCCGGCCGGCTTGATGAAAGCGAACGGTCTTTCGCAACCGCTGGCTGCCGTACGCGCTGGCGGCGCCCGCAGTCTCATCATCACCGTGGTGTTCTTCTACACTGGCGCCGGCGCTTCGACCCGGTGCGGCTGCCGCTCTATCGAGCCTCGCCCCATCAGAGGGATCGCAGCAATGATCTTCGTGGGCTGGGGGTGCAACTCCGGCGCGGCTCTTCAACGACGCCGCGTATCTCCACGCAGTGCGCTCACCAGCGTGATGTTCGCCTCTCTCGTCACCGTACGTGATCAGGCCTGGCCCCGGCCTCGTAGCTGGCCGCGCGGCGCCACAGCGCCAAGATCCGCGGGCTGACGATCTATCGCTCGCGGCGTCTTTGCTGTGGCCGTACGGCATCAGCGCCGACCATCGCCGGCATCCCGTGGCTGCTTCATCATTCCATCCGTCGTATCGGCGTGCTGCCGTACGGTGCTGCTCGTCGTTCGTCACCGCGCACCAGCGTTCAAACTCAAAGGTTCCTCGTAAAGGCTGGGTGGCGACGACGCCGATCATCATCGCCGCGGCCATCTGGAAGCGAGTTCGGCTACAACCCGGCTCCCTGCACTCGCCGTGGTTCTGCAGGCTCATCCGGCGACCTCGGTGCTGGAGGCGGCCGGCGTGGACGGCGCCGGGCCCATCCGGCGCTTCCGCCATCACGTTCCCGCTGCTGCTGTCGCCGGCGACCTTCTTCCTGTTCTAACGCCGGAACGCTGACGTTGCCGCGTTCTCTCGACGACGTTCGGCCTCGTGCGCTCGGTGACCCAGGGCGGCGCGGGGCGACGCCACGTCGATCCTGGTGGCAGCAAAAGGTCTCGGTGCAGGACGGCTTCGAGAACCCGCAGCTCGGGGATTCTCGGCCGCGCGAAGTCGCGGTAGTTGCTGATGGCCGTCAGTCATCGGAGCTGACCGCGCGTTCCAGTTCCACGCTTCGCCGAGAAGAATACGTCAACCACCAGATGGCGCGCGTGCTGGAAGCGGAACGGCTCCGACGGGGCGTCGCCGTGATGACACCGCGGCGCCGGCGCGACTGGAGCCTTCGTTCTCACCCGCCCACGCCATCCTGATCGCCTCGGCGGCCCGTGCTGGCCTTCCCGCTGTACTACGCGATCGTGATCAGCACACAGACGGTTGGCCAGGCACGAGCCTGCCGCCGCGCGCTGCTGCCCTCGACGGCCCCATGTTCCAGAACTACGCCGAGGCGTGGCACCGGGCGCAGATGGGCCGGCTGCTCTTCAACAGCGCGGTGATGGCGCTGGCCATCGCGTTCGGGCAAGATCGCCATCTCGCTGCTGTCGGCCTTCGCCATCGTCTACTTCGACTTCCGCGGCAAGCTGGATCGTGTTCTGGATGATTCCATCGCACGCTGATGCTGCCGATCCCGGTGCGGATCGTCTCCACCTACGAGGTGATGACCCAGCTCGGCTGGTCGAACACGGTACTGGGGACCTGACCGCTCATCGCGCCGCCGCCACCGGCACCTTCCTGTTCCGCCAGTTCTACCAGACCATCCCCGACTCGCTGGCCGAGGGCCGCGCAGCTGGACGGCGCCGGGCCATGCGCTCTGTGGTCGATCCTGCTGCCCCTGTCGAAGGCCAACATCGCCGCGCTGTTCGTCATCCTGTTCGTCTACGGCTGGAACGAAGTACCGTGGCCGCTGATGATCACGACGACGCCGGAGATGCGGACGGCCGTCGTCGGCGTGGAGTCGCCTGGTGCCGCGCGCGGCGGCTCGCAGCTGGCCGAGTGGAACGTCATCATGGCGGCGGCCATCATGATCCTGCTGCCGCCGGTGGCCGTGATCATCGTGATGCAGCGCTGGTTCGTGAAGGGCCTCATCGAGACGGAGAAGTAGGATGCCGACCCGCTACGTCGCCCATCGCGGGGGCGCGGCCCAGTGGCCGGAGAACAGCCTGACGGCGTTTCGCAACGCCATCGCGCTGGGCGCCCGCGTGCTCGAGCTCGACGTGCATCAGACCGCCGACGGCGTTGTGGCGGTGATCCACGATCCCACGCTCGACCGGACGACGAGCGGCCACGGCCCGGTGGCGCGCGCCACGGCGGCCGATCTCGCCCGCGTCCGGCTGCGCGGTCGCGACGGCGTGTTCACCGACGACCATGTCCCCACGCTCGACGAGGTGCTGGCGATCGGCTGCGCCGGCTGGCGTGGCGATGCTGGTGGAGATCAAGACGCCGGGCCAGGACGTTCGCTACGAGCGCCGGGGCGAGCAGGCCGTGGCGGTACCCGGGCCCCGCTACGAGGGACTGGAGCGCAAGGTGCTCGACGCTGCGGGCGCGCCGGCATGACCGAGCGGGCGTTCGTGATGGCGTTCAACCCCCGCGGTGCTCGCCGAAGTGCGCGCGCTGGCGCCCACCCAGGCGACCGCCTTCCTGGTCGATCGCCACCACGTGGAGAGCTCGGGCGCCCGCCCGGTCGATACCGTCACGTGGGCGATCGCGGCTCGCGCGAGCTTCGTGGGCATGCATTACTCGCTGTGTGACGCGAGCGTGGTCGAGGCGGCGCACCGGGCAAAGATCGCGGTCGGCGTCTTCACGGTGAACGACGAGGCGACTGATGCGACGGCTGGCGGGCTTCGGTGTGGACGTGATCATCAGCGACCGCGCCGACCTCGTCACGCGACTGCAGGCGGAGGGGTAGGGTTTCGCGGGGCCGGGGGCTGAGCCGCTGCGCGCCTGGGTTGCATGCTACATTGCGAGCGGCTGCAGCGTAGCAAGATCCGGCAGCTGTCGATGTTCCGCGCTAACTCCGTGACGTATCGGGCGAAGTCGGACAACTGCTCTCGACCGGTACTTCGGCGGCGAGCCGACGACAAGACACTTCGATTGCTGCGGGAACGGTCAGCCTGACAGGCCGCTGGTCCCGGCCCGCGTGGATAGGAAGACCACCATGTCGAAGGTGCCACAGGGTCATGGCCTTTCTTCTGGTGGCGCTCGTCGCCGCCGGCGCGTGCGCACGACCGTCGAGGTCGATGGTCGAGGTCCCGGACAAGCTCAAGCCCGGCGCGAACGAATCGCTGGCGATGATCGCGGCCGCCAGGGGCGCGCAGATCTACGAGTGCCGCGCCAGAAGGATCAGGTGGGGGGATACGAGTGGGCGTTCGTGGCCCGCCGAGGCGGATCTCTTCGACGCGCGCGGGAGCAGGATCGGCCGACACTACGCCGGTCCACACTGGGAATCGACAGATGGCAGCAAGATTCTGGGTACGGTGAAGAGAGCGCGCCGATGCGCCAGCAATACGTAACTGAACGAAGTACA
>ERZ1370068.1174-contig-11071_pt1 | contig 69685 bp, 89 predicted proteins | sample MGYA00561227_ERZ1370068 | MGnify/ENA primary metagenome ERZ1370068 (study PRJEB38410, sample SAMEA6850437) | metagenome | study: Metagenomic assessment of the ecological functions of the soil: analysis of the soil microbiota associated with the...
ATTGTACTTCGTTCAGTTACGTATTGCTGTCGCGCACCTGGTCGACGCCACTTTGGATCGTCCTCATCTGCTGGCTGGCTGCCGGCGATCTACTCGCCTTCTTCTTCGGGACGCTGCTGATGGCGCAACACGCCGAGTTCCACCGCGGTGTGGCCTGGACCGGTGCGGTCGGGGGCGCGCTGCTGGCGGTCGAGGCGATCCTGCTTAGCGGTCCGCGGCCTGCAGCGACCCGGCCTAATGCGGCCTGCACGATCGCACCACCACCTCCAGCATTCGGCATTGCGGCGCAGAGGTTCGGGCGCGACCTGAGGCGCAGCCTGCCAGGTCGGTGATGATAGGCCCGGCAGGGCACCGCGCAGGGGCGGTATTCGGTCACTGCCAGCCAGCTGGCTGAGCAGCGCCAGATAGGGGACAGGCGATCGCGGCCTGGGCCGCGGTGCGACAGGGCGCCCGGCCGAAATCCAGGGTCGCGGCGCGGCTGAAGCGCACCAGCATCTGCAGCGGAACTAGCTGTGCCATGTCTGCCGAGCCGGTCGCCGGCGGTCGCGAAGACCGGGATCAGGAAGCAGAGCGACACAAATCCCGGTACGCGACGCGAGGAAAGCGGCGATGCGGCGGGTGAGAGTCGCTCGAGGCCGAGCTGCCGCCGGCCGACGAGCAGGACGGCAACGGCGAGCAGGGTCAGGCTGTCCCGGAACAGCGCGCCACCGCTATGTCCGTAGCGCCCTTCGCGGGAAGGGCAGGGGTGGCGAAGGCCACCGCCAGGCCGACTCCTAGCACCGCCCCGGCGGCGATGACCTGCCGGTCCGGAAATCCGCTTCTGACCAGCATGACCGGGATCAGCGGCAGCAGGACGATCGCCGTCCAGTGGATACAGCGCACGCCGGCTGGCTGCCACCAGCATCGCGGGGCAGCTGAAGAGCAGCTTCTGCGCCCGATGAATAGAAGCGCCGGCGACCCCATCAGCATGGCCGACCGCCACCGCCTGGCGCGTCGTCGCGAGGCCGCCGATGACGCACTTCGGACCGGAATCGCGAAGACCAGCAGCGCGAGCGCCGGTCCTCGGTTGCGCCCGGCGGCATCGAAGGCGAGACGGCCCGGTGGCGAAGATGGCGGCGCAGATCGGGTTGTCGACCGCGCAGCGCCAGGCCGATCCGGGCTGATCGACTGACGCTCACCAACAGCGTATCCGGGATCGGCGAAGCGCCAGCGCTTCCGGCAGGCCGTACAGGCGGGCGCGCAGGAACACAGATCAGATAATTGTCCCGGCCGCCGCCGACCTCGCGACGCAGGCCGAGGAAGAGCACCCAGCGCAATCCGCGTCAGTGGCGGAAAGAAAGTCGCTCCCGCCCGCGGGGACAGGCGTCGGCCCGCCGCGAGGATCAGGGGCGCGATTTCAGCAGCTGGCAGAGAGTAGAGTTTCGCCATCAGATCGGTCAAAGCGCCTTGACGCACGGAGCTGGTCTGGGGCACGGCTCGAATGGGAAGAGTCGCAAGGATCGGTCCAACGTGCGCTGTCTATCCGAGTCCGGGCCCGGCCGATGGGTCGGGATGGCAGCCGAAGTACCTTGGGCGGTCATCCGGGAAGCCGGGCCACTGCGAGACCACACGAGGCAAAGAAGGGGCGTAGAGCCTGGAAACGCGGACCCGGGATCGGCGTGCGGGCGGTTTCAGTGAAATAGCCGCCTCCTGGGGCGGTGCTTCGATGGCGGGCGGCGCGGCCAGCGCCAGCCGTTTCCGGAAGTCCCCGGCGCAGTCGGCGGGTTCGACGGGCCTCGCCTCGCATGAGGGCACCGACAGTCCCGGTCGCGGCGTCTTCGGCGACGACTTGCGGCGCGCCGCTGGCGCCGATGGTGGACCACGAGGCGGAAGTCGAGGCTCAGCTGGAGCGAATGGAGCAGGCAGGACGATGCAGCCCCCAGCCCAGGATCGCGACGCCCCACCCCCACATGCGCCGGGACGGATGCTTGAGCGGCTTTCCCGGCCCGCGCAGCGGGCGTCGGCGATTGCGCAAGCCGGGACGGTTCACGCTCCAGTCCTTGCCGCACCTGCTGCCGCCCACCAGGAATGAAGTTGTTAGACGGCGCTAGATGCCCCACATGCACAGGGAGGGAGCTTGGGGCAGGTGCGCCTGCTGGTCGGCCTCGCGCAGCGCCGGAGGGGTCGTGTGAGATAGGATCCTGATAAGCGCGAGGCGCATGCGCCGCGTAGCTCGTCAAGGTGATCCAGGCCGCGAAACAATATCAGGAAAGGTGCGGCGATGGCCGATTGCACCGCAAGCACGACGCGGCCCGGGCGCGACCAGCATGGCGGCGCGTGCAAAGACCATCATCTGTAGCGGGATCGCAAAGTAGCCGTCATCCGGTCCCCGGCCATGGCGAAGGCCGGCGTGACCAGGAGTGCGAACGAGTTCCCGAGCGCGGCGAGGAAAGCCGAGCAGGCGCTTTCTCTCCTTCCAGCCGGTCCAGATCGGTGGCGGTGCCATGAAAGCAGGAAGCGGGGTGGACGATGGCCATGGCGAGTCGGCACGCCGCGGTAGAGCGCACCGCCGACCAGCGGCAGATGCGGGCCTATTCGCGCCGCAAGAAAGGGGATCGTCAGCAACGCGGCGGCCGTCGCCAGGCCGGCCAACGCACCAGCGATACGATGATCCACCGGGGCCTGATCCGGGTGTCATCATGACCACCAACAGTGGCAGCAGCATCATGGCGGTCCAGTGGAACAGCGGCGACAAGCAGGAGCAGCAGGGACTGGCAGGCGGTCGGGCGCCAGAAGCGTAGAGCGCCAGCGCCGCCATCTCCATCCCGGGCGCGACCGACTGCCGGGTCGTGAGGCTGGCAAATCAGGACCAGGACAGGGACTCCCGCGATCAGCATGGCGAGCGGCGCATGCGACGGCTGTGCGCGGACGAACAGGAAGAGCCCGGTGGGCGGAAGATTGCGGCGCAGATGGCATTGAGAATGGGGATGCTGGAAGCCGAGGGCTTCCGCCACCGCCGAGCGCAGCGCAACATGTAGCCGGGATCGTTCAGCGCGTCGCGGCTTCCAGCAACCGGATAGGCGCCCGCGCGCACGAACATGATCCTGATAGGCATCCCAACCGACTCCTGACAAAGCGCCGGAAAGCCGATGCAACAGCTACCCAGCGCGGCCCAGGCGAGGACCAGCGAGGCGCGCGCTCGAGCCGAGGAAATGGCGCGCCAATCGCCGGGATCGAAGGCAAACAGCAGCAGCCACAGGCATAGCAATCCATCACGAGGTCAGCCTCGCGCCGGTTTCGCGGGCGGTGCCGGCTTCACCGGGGCCGCGGCTGCGGGGATGCGCATCACCCACTCAATCGCGTGCAACCCTCGGTCCCAATGCGCTGGGAACGAGCGCGGCCGTGCTGGACCGCGGTCATGCGAGCGGGTCCGAGACAGCTTCGACCAGAGACGGCGCGCGTTCGGCGACCAGGCGGATGCGGACGGCCTCGGCGTGACCGGCCACGCTTCCTCCCCGAGGCGGATTCTCGAGCCCCGGCGGCGTCCTCGCCGCGAGGCGGGAGCTTCGAACGACGGCCGCGCGGGAGAATGCGCCCGATCCGGCGAGATCTGGGTCGCAGGCCTCGTCATCGGCCGCGTAGGTCGAGGCGTTTGTCCGCCGCGCGCTGGAGGCCCCGCCGCCAGGACGACCATGGTGACGAAGTCCAGCCAACGCGCAGGCAGATGAGACCCCACCACGCGTCCAGGTCGGGATTCGCCCCGTTGATCGGCCCCAACAGCGTGGAATTCGCTGTAAGAGGTCTTGCCGGCTTGACCGGAAGGAGAAAATCGCGGATCGAGGCGGCGCGCTGCTGAGTCGTCTCCACGGTGACCTGGTCGTTGGTATAGACGCAGATCTCGGCGGCGATCTTCATCGCCTTGCGGGCGATCGTCTCGGCATCCTGCCTCATAATCGCAGAGCGCGGTCGCCGCGGCGAGCGCGTAATTGCCGCCCGAGCCGATCGCCGCGACGCCCGTGGCCGGCTCCAGCACGTCGCCATTGCCGGTGAGGATCAGGGTGACGTCCTTGTCGGCGACGATCATCATCGCCTCGAGGTTGCCGGAGATATTTGTCGGTGCGCCAGTCCTTGGCGAGCTCGACCGCGGCGCGCATCAGCTGGCCGTGATATGTGTCTCGAGCTTCTTCTCCAGCCGCTCGAACAGGGTGAAGGCGTCGGCGGTCGCGCCGGCGAAGCCGCCGATCACGCCGCCGCCTGCGCCGAGCCGGCGCACCTTCTTCGCATTGGGCTTGATCACCGTCGACTGCAGCGACGACCTGGCCGTCGCCGGCGATCACCGCCTTGCCGTTCTTGCGCACGCCGATGATCGTCGTGCCGTGCCAGCTCCACGTTCACTCCCGCTATCGTCGTGGAGTGAACGCGGGAAGGCTGAAAACTGTCGGGCCCGCCACCGTCAATCGCCTGTTATTCGGCGGGGAGCCGACGCGCCTTCGTATTCGCGCCTGAGACGCCTCGACCATCGGGCCAGGAAGGGCGGCGGGTCGCGGCCTTTCGAGACAGGCCTCGAGGACGGCGAATTGGCTGCCAGCCAGCCGCCGCCGATGTACCGACCAGCAGGCTTCTGCGCTCGGGCGAGCTTGCGGCGGGTGAGCGTGAGCGACACCTTGTCGCTGGCGTAATCGGCGAGCTCGAAGCGTGACCTCGCGTTTCTTCTGCTCGCCACTGTCTTCCGGCCGCGGTGTAGACCAGCCGCCCGCCGGGCGGTTCGGCCTCGGCGCATCTCGCCCTTCATCGAACGGCCCTCTTGCCCGGCAAACTTCTCGGGCATGACTTCGTCCGGCGCCAGCTCGGAATTGCGCTTGGCCGCGCCACCCGCACACGGTGCCGCCGGGACGCAATTCCATCGGGCGCTGCGCCAGCCAGGTCCGCCGCTTGTCCGAAGATCGACCAGATAGTTCCAGACCCTCTCTGAATCAGGCCGGGCGGGAGCTCGCTCAGCGGATCGCGCCGGCCGCACTCGGTGATGATTCGACCGCGCTCGGCAGTGAGTCGCGGTCATTTCTCTTCTTCCTTTGCTGCTGAGTGGCTCGTTCCAGTGTCGTGTCGAGCCTGGTCGTCTCCAGAAGCCGCGCATCTTCGCGAACCAGCTTTTCCATCCTCTTTGAGCGAAGCCTTCGGGGTCGAGGCTGTAAATACCGGCGCTGGCCGTCGACACGCGCACCTGAACCAGAGCCGGCTTCCCGCAGCGTCCTGAGATGCTGGGAGACGGCCGGCGCGCGCTGACCGGGAAATGCTCGCCGGATCGCGCCGGCGGTGCGCTCCCGGCCGCCGAGCAGCTCGACGATCTGGAGCCGGGTCAGACCGGGAGCCAAGGCGGCGAATCGGTTCATTCGCTCCTTATTAAAGCAAAGCGCTTAATTAAGTCAATATCATTTAAATGATTAGCCCTGTGCCGCCGCCATCGATTTCCAGCCAGGCCGCCTCGTCGATCACCTCGATGCCGAGCTCGGCCGCCTTCTTGAGCTTCGAGCCGGCGCCGGGCCCGGCGACGACGAGGTCGGTCTTGGCCGAGACCGAGCCCGCCGACCTTGGCGCCGAGCGCCTCGGCCTGCGCCTTGGCCTCGTCGCGCGACAATCGCCTCCAGGCTGCCGGTGAAGACGATGGTCTTGCCGGTGACCGGCGATTCGCGCGCCTCGTGGACGACGTCGGCCGCACGTCGACGCCGGCGGCGAAGATCGCCGGCGACGACGTTCGCGATTGTGCGGCTCCTCGAAGAAATCGAGCAAGGCGATTGCCGACCTCGGGGCCGATATTCCGGCGTGCCGACCGCCTCGACCACGGCCTTGCCGCGGCGCGGCGAGAACTTGCGCTCCTCCTCGCCGATCGCCGGCGCCGTCCTCGCGGCGGATCGCCAGCGCCGCGTCGATCATCGCCTCGAACGCGGCCCAGCTCCGGTAGCGGCGGGCGAGGTCGCGGGCGGTGACCTCGCCGACATGGCGGATGCCGAGCGCGAACAGGAAGCGGTCGAGCGGCGGGCGCGCGCTTGGCGTCGATCGCCGCGATCAGGTTGGCCGACCGAAATCTCCGCCCAGCGCCTCGCGGCCGAGCAGTGTGCTCCTTGGTCAGGCGTGAAGATGTCGGCGCGGCGACTGGACCAGCCGATCGCTCGGAAGAAGCTCTCGATCATGCGTCATGCCGAGCCCTCGATGTCGAGCGCGTGGCGGCGTGACGAAATGGCGCAGCCGCTCGACCCGCTGGGCCGGGCAGATCAGGCCGCCGGTGCAGCGGACGTCGACCTCGCCTTCCTCGCGCCACCGCGTCGGACTGCCGCATTCCGGGCAGATGGTCGGGAAGACGTAGGCCGGGCGGCTTCTCGTCGCGGGTGAGATTCTCGACGCACCTGCGGGATGACGTCGCCGGCGCGCTGGATGCGGACGCGGTCGCCGACGCGCAGCGCCGAGCCGCGCGATCTCGTCGTCAGTTGTGCAGCGTCGCGTTGGTGACGATGACGCCGCCGACGCTGACCGGCTTCAGCCGCGCCGACCGGCGTCAGCTTGCCGGTGCGGCCGACCTGGATGTCGATCCGCCTCGAGGATCGTCTCGCGCCTTCTCGGCGGGGAATTTGTGCGCGAGCGCCCAGCGCGGCGCGCGCGCGACGCTGGCCGAGCCGCTCCTGCCAGTCGAGCCGGTCGACCTTGTAGACGACGCCGTCGATGTCGAACGGCAGGTCGGCGCGCTTCGCCTCGATCTCGCGGTAATGGCCGAGCAGCCCGGCGAGATCGGTCGACAGCGCCGATCGTCAGGCGCGATCCGGCGACGCCCCAGCCTGCGATCGCCGCGCATCACCCCAGCTGGCGTGTCGGCCGGGCAGCGCCGCAGACCTCGCCCCAGCCATGGGCGTAGGAAGCGCAACGGCCGCGACGCGGTGACCGCGGCGATCCTTCTGGCGGAGCGAGCCGGCGGCGGCGTTGCGCGGATTGGCGAACTGGCGGGCCTTGTCCGGATCCTCGGCCTCGGCGAGCAGCCGCGCGTTGAGCGCCGCGAAGTCGGCCTTCGCCATATAGACCTCGCCGCGGATCTCGAAGACGTCGGGCGCGCTCGCCGGGCGAGCCGGTGCGGGAATGTCGGCGATGGTGCGGACGTTGCGGCGTCACGTCCTCGCCGACTGCGCCGTCGCCGCGGGTGGCGGCCGAGGACCAGCGCGCCCTTCTCGTAGCGCAGCGAGCAGGACAGGCCGTCGATCTTGGGCTCGGCGGTCAGCGCGACTGGCGCTCGTCCGCCGAGGCTCAGAAAGCGCCGCACGCCGGCCGACGAAATCGCCGACCTCCTCGTCGGCGAACGCATTGTCGAGGCGAGAGCATCGGCAGCGGGTGGCGGACCTTGGCAGAAGCCGCGTGCCGGCGCCGCGCGCCGACCTGCCGCGACGGGCTGTCGGTCGCGAGCGCAGCTCGGGAAAGTGCGCTCGATCGCCGTGTTGCGCTGGCACCAGCGCGTCATAGCGTCCGGCATCGCAGATCTCCGGGCGCGTCCTCGGTATGGTAGAGCCGATTGTGACTGGGCGATCTCCTGCGAGAGCGAGCCACGCGCGGCCTTCGTCCTCGGCCAGCAGATCGTTGACCATCTCTCCGGGCGCTGCGGTGCTCACGCTCCACCTGCTGCCTCGAGCAACCTGGTCGCCTGCGCCGCGCGCTTCGTCGGTGACGTGCGGCGCCGGAGAGCATGCGGGCGATCTCCTCGCGCCGCGCGCGGCGTCGAGGGCGTCGACGCCGGTGCGGGTGACGAGGCCGTCATGGCTCTTCTCGATCGAGCCAGTGACGGGCGCCGCGCGGCACGCGACCTGCGGCGAATGGGTGACGACCAGAACCTGGCCGGCTGTCAGCCGAGGCGGTGCAGCCGCTCGCCGACCGCGCCGGCGACGGCGCCGCCGACGCCGCGGTCGACCTCGTCGAAGATCATCGTCGTGCGGCCGCCGCCTGCGTCGGCGAGCGCGACCTTCGAGGCGAGCATGAAGCGCGACAGCTCGCCGCCCGGGCGATCCGGACCAGCGGCCCGAACGGCGCGCCGGGGTTGGTCGACGATCTCGAAACTCGACGCGGTCGCGGCCAGCTCGCGGCCAGCTCGGCCTCGCGCGATCGACGGTGCGGAAGCGCGGCCTTGTCGAGCTTGCAGCGGCGCCAGCTCGGCCGCCACCGCACGGCGTCGAGCCGCTCGCCGCCGCGCGCCCGCGCTCGCGACACCAGCGCCGGCGCCGGCTGCGTCATAGCGCGGCGCGGGCGTCCGCGGTCGCGCCGGCGAGGCCGCATTCCTGCTCGCCGCCCGCCTCGATCGCGCGCGAGCCTGCGCCGCCAGCTCGTTCTTGCAGCGCCGGCAGCGCGGCGGCTCGACCGATGCTTGCGGGCGAGGCCGCGCAGATCTCGAACAGCCGCTCCTCGGCTTCTTCGAGCCGCGCCGGATCGAAGGTCGAGCGCGCTCGCCGGCGCGGTGCGAGAGTGCATCCTCGGCTTCGGACGGCCTCGATCGCCGCCCGGTCGAGCGCCGCCAGCGTCAGCGAGCAAGGGGCATGCTCGGCGGCGATCCGGTCGAGCCGCCGCGCCGCCTGTGCGCGCAGCTGCGCGCCGCCTTCCGACCCACTGCGAGCAAGCGCCGTCGATCGTGCCGGCTCGTCGCCAGAGCCGCGCGCCGCGCCTGCATGCAGGCGCGCAAGGCTCGCGGCGTTCTCCTCTTCGCCATGCTCGGGCGCGAGCCGGCCGAGCTCGCTCGACGGCATGGTGCCAGGCCATTCGCGGTCGCGCTCGGCTTCCTCGCGAGGTCCGGCGCGCGCTGCGGCCAGACGCCTCCTCGGCGCGCGCAGTCGCGCCAGGCGCGCGGCCGCCGGCGCCGATCGATGCCGGCGAAGGCGTCGAGCAGCGGCCCGGTGGCCGCGCGGAGTTCGAGCAGGCCGCGATCGTCATGCTGGCCGTGGATCTCGACGAGCAAGCGCGCCGAGCTCGCGCAAGGCCTGGCCGAGACCGACCTGGTCGTTGACGAAGGCGCGGCTGCCGCCGTCGGCGACTTGACCATGCCGGCGGATGACCAGAGGCTCGCCGGCCTCGCCGGCGAGCCCGTTCTCGTCGAGCAGCGGCGAGGGCCGGGATGGTCGGCCGGCGACGTCGAAGACGACGCTGACCGCCGCCTGCGCCTGGCCGCCGCGCACCAGGCCGCTGTCTCGGCGCGCATGCCGAGCGCGAGCCGAGCGCGTCGAGCAGGATCGACTTGCCGGCCCCGGTCTCGCCGGTCAGCACGCCAAGGCCCGGCCCGAGATGAGGTCGAGCGTTCGATCAGGCGACGTCGCCGGATCGAGAGGCCGGTCAGCATGGCGGGCGGAGCCATCGCCCCGCGCAGGCCGGGGGTCCGGAGCCCCTAGCTTCCGCCATGGGCGCTGGGCGGGTGCCGGGCGGTATTCGGGCGCCGGCGTGGGCGAGGGGCGATCGGCGCAGGCGCGGCGGCACTGCGGCGGCACGCTGCGGAGCGCGGGTGCGCTGCAGATCGGCTCGAAGGCGCGCTGGTACCAGCGGGTCTGCGGATAGTTGGCGCCGAGCACGGCGGCGGAGCGGTACGCCTCCTCGGGCATGCCGAGCGCGAGATAGGATTCGGTCAGCCGCATCAGCGCCTCAGGCGCGTGGCTGGTCGTCTGATATTCGTCGATGACGGCGCGGAAGCGGACCACCGAGGCCAGCCATTGCCGGCGACGCTGGTAGAAGCGGCCGATCTCCATCTCCTTGCCGGCGAGATGGTCGCGGACCAGGTCGATCTTCAGCCGCGCATCGTCGGCATAGGCGGTGGTCGGGTAGCGGCGGACGAGCTCGCCGAGCGAGTCCAGCGCCTGCCGGGTCACTTGCTGGTCGCGGGTCACGTCGCTGATCTGCTCGTAATAATTGAGCGCGATCAGATAGAGCGCGTAGGGCGCGTCGCGATTGCCGGGATGGATCGACAGGAATCGCCGCGCGGCGTCGATCGACTTGGTGTGATCCTTGGCGGCGTAATAGCAGAAGGCGCTCATCAGCTGCGCCCGGCGCGCCCAGACCGAATAGGGATGCTGGCGTCTCGACCTCGTCGAACAAGGCGGCGGCGACTGCGTAATCGCCGCGATCCATGCAGCCGCCAGGCGGCATTGTAGAGGGTGTTCACGTCGCGCGCGACATAGCGCGTGTCGGCCTTGGTCCGGGCTGCCGCCGGAGGTGCGCGCAGGCGGCGAGAGGAACCGATCGCGGCGGCGACGGCAAGGACGACGATCGGGCGTGGAAAACTTCTGCATGGACGGCTTCTTAGCTTAGGCTTTGCGCAAGGCCAAGCGGACTTCACTCAACAGAGTGCGAGGGCGATGAACCGCGCTTGAATCGCCGGTGGATTAACCTGGAAACAGCGCTTTGATGTTAGGCTGAGCCGATGCTCCGCGTGCTGACTCTGTCGACCCTGTTCCCGAACGCCGTCCGGCCGACGCTGGGTGTGTTCGTGGAGCGGCAGACGCTCGGCTCGCCGCGCGCGCGGACGTCGAGCTCGAAATCGTCGCCCCGGTCGGCCTTCCAGTGTGGCCGCTCTCCTTCCATCCCCATTATGCGCCGCTGCGCGCGCTGCCGCGGCAGGAGAGCTGGAACGGGCTGAAGGTTCACCGTCCCTGCTACCGCGTCTGGCCGCTGATCGGCGCACGCGGGACGGCGCGGCGGATGACCGACGCGCTGCTTCCCGTCCTTCGCGAGATACGCGCGCTTCCCGTTCGACGTGATCGACGCCGAATTCTTCTGGCCCGACGGGCCGGCGGCGGTGCGCCTCGGCCAAGCGCTTCGGCATCCCCGTCTCGATCAAGCGCTCGTGGCAGCGATATCCATTACTGGGGCGCAAATGAGGATGTCGCCGGGCAGCTCGTCGAGGCTGGGCGCCGAGCAGCCGGCCTGCTCGCGGTCAGCGCGCGGCTCAAGGCCGACATGGAAGTGCTGGGCATGCCGGAGACCGGATCCGCGTCCACCATACCGGCGTCGATCTCGATCGCTTCCGGCCCGTGGATGCGCAGCCGAGGCGAGGGAAGACGTTCGGCGTCTCCGGGCCGCTGCTGACTGCCGCCGGCGCTCTCACCGCGAACAAGGGCCAGCATCTGGCCATTCGAGGCGCTGGCGCAGATTCCCGACGCGACCCTGATCCTGGTCGGCGACGGCGCCGAACGATCGAACCTGGCGCGGCTGGCGCAGCGGCTCGGCCTCGGATCGCGCGTGCGCCTGCTCGGCGTTCGGCCACATGAAGAACTGCCCGCCCTGCTCGCTTCGGCGGATGTCGCCGTCCAGCCGAGCGCGGACGAGGGCCTCGCCAACGTCTGGGTCGAGGCGCTCGCCTGCGGCACGCCGGTCGTCACGACCGATGTCGGCGGCGCCCGCGACATCATCGACCGTCCGGCGGCCGGCCGTCTCGTCGCCCGCGACCCGGACGCGATCGCCGCCGCGGTTCGCGAACTGCTGGCCTACCCGCCGCCGGCTGAAGCGGTGCGCAAGGCGGCGGAAAGTTTCAGCTGGGAGAAGAACAGCACCGAGCTGTTCGAGCATTTGTCGGGACTGGTTTCCCCACTTCTAGCCCTCCCGCGAGCGGGAGGGGGAACTCAGAGCGGCATGATCGCGGCGGCGATCCAGCGGCCCTCGCCGCGGAGCAGCCCCCAGGTCCGGGCGGCGGCGCGGCTGTCCATCGCTTCCACGCCGATACCGCGCTCCTCGAGCGCGCGGACCAGTGCCGCGCGGCGCGAACGCCATCGCGGGCCCGGTTCCGAGGATCAGGAATTCGGCGGCGGCGACAGGTCGAGGACGGGCTCGACATGTCCGGCGCCGAGCTCGGCTAGCAGCCGGTGCTTCCCACGCCGTCGCCCGCTCCGGCGTCAGCAGCAGGCCAGCGATAGGCGCGACCGTCGACAAGGAAACCGTTGGCGGAGAAGCCCTGGACGAGCGGGCCTGCCGCGCGGTTTGTCGCGCTCAAACGCGGGCACCAAAATCCTCGTTGCGCGGTCCGGCGGCGCGGGTCACCGGATCCTTCGGCATGAAGCCGTCCGGAAGACACCTTGAGCCGATGACCAGGATCGGCGAGGAGATGTAGATCGACGAATAGGTGCCGACGAAGATGCCGATGAAGATCGCGATGGTGAGGCCGAAGATCACGTCCGGGCCGAGGATCAGCAGGGCGAGCAGGGCCAGCATGATCGACATGCTGAGTGACCATGGTCCGCGACAGCGTCTCGTTCAGCGACAGGTTGAGCAGCGGGACGATCTCCATCTTGCGGTATTTTCGCAGATTCTCGCGGATCCGGTCATAGATCACGACGGTGTCGTTGAGGCGAATAGCCGACGATGGTGAGGATCGCGGCGACGACGTTGAGGTCGACTTCGCAGCTGGGTGAGCGAGAAGAATCCGAGGGTCATCGCACACGTCGTGGAACAGGGTGACCAGCGCGCCGATGCCGAACTGCCATTCGAACCGGATCCAGATGTAGACGGCGATGCCGAGCATCGCCAGCGCGACCGCCAGCGATCCCGATCTGAACAGCTCGTTGGAAACCTTGCCCGAAACCGATCTCGACCGACGATCGATCCGGGCGCCCTGATAGCGGGAGGTGATCAGGTCGCGCACCTGGGTGGCGGTGCGGCTTGCCGCTTCCTCGCCGCCTTCGGGCAGCGGCATGCGGATGGCGATGACGTTGGGCCGCCGAATTCCTGGATGCTCGCCTCGCCGACGGCCGAGACTGTCGACCTGGTCGCGCAGCGTACTCGAGCTGTCGGCCGGCTGGACGAAGGTGACGCGCACCACCTGGCCGCCGACGAAGTCGACGCCGAGGTTCAGGCCGCGGGTGAACACGCCAGGGCGATCGAGGCCGCGATGATCGAGGATCGACAGGACGAGCGCGATGTTGCGCACGCTCATGAAGTCGATGTTGGTGTTGTCCGGGAACGAGTTTCAGCAGGCGCATGTCAGGAATTCAAACTTCTCGACCTCAAATGTGCAGTTCGTGCGGCCGCGCGCGGCGGACCCAGAGGGCAACCAGCATCCGGGTGACGTTGACCGCGGTGAAGACCGAGGTGACGATGCCGATCATCAGCACCACCGCGAAGCCGCGGATCGGGCCCGAGCCGAAATAATACATCAGCACGGCGGCGATGACGTTGGTGATGTTGGCGTCGAAGATCGCGGTCGAGGCTTCGCTTGATAGCCCGATCTCCAGCGAGTCGAGCAGCCGCCTGCCCTTGCGCTGCTCCTCCCGGATGCGCTCGTTGATCAGCACGTTGGCGTCCACCGCCGCGCCGATGGTGAGCACGAAGCCGGCGATGCCCGGCAGGGTCAGGGTCGCGTTGAAGAAGGCCATGATGCCGAGCGATCATCAACGCGTTGAGGATGCAGGCCGACGGTCGCATAGACGCCGAACCGGCCGTAGGTGATCAGCATGAACAGGATCACCACCAGGGTCGCGACGATGCTGGCGATCACGCCCTTCCGGATCGAATCGCGGCCGAGATCGGGGCCGACCGTGCGTTCCTCGACCACGTTCAGCTTCGACCGGCAGCCGGCCGGAACGGAGCGAGATGGCGAGCTGGTTGGCGGTTTCGACGGTGAAGCCGCCGCCGGAGATCGGCGCCTGGCCGCCGAGGATCGGCTCGCGGATATTCGGATAGGAGATGACGACATTGTCGAGGATGATTGCGAACGGCCGGCCGACATTCTCCTGGGTGGTGTGGGCGAAGCGCTGGCTGCCGGTCGTGTCGAACGACAGGATCACGTTGGGCGTGCCGTCCTGCGAATCGAAGTCCTGCCGGGCATTGGCGATCATGTCGCCGGTGATGATGGCGCGGCGCTCGACCGCGATACGGCCGCCTTCCGCGGTCGGGCAGGATCTGGCCGCCGATCGGCGCCCGTCCCGCCTGCAGCTGCTCGGGCGTCACGTTCTGGTTGACCATCTTGAACTCGAGCCGGGCGGTGCGGCCGATCAGCGCCTTGAGCGCCTCCGGGTCCTGCAGGCCGGGAACCTGGACGACGATACGGTTGCTGCCCTGGCGAAGGATGGTCGGCCTCGAGCGTGCCGAGCGCGTTGATGCGGCGGTCGATGATCTCGCGCGCCACGTCCATGGCATTGTCGACGGCCTTGTCGAGCCCGGCCTGGGTCGGCTGCAGCACGAACCGGTTGCCGGTTTCGCTGACCTCCCAGTCGCGCTGGCCGCCGAAGGTCGGCGTGGTCTGCTCGGAGACAATTCCCCGCGCCCGCTCCAGATGGGCGGAATCGCGGACGGCGAAGCTTAGCTGGCCGCCGCTGGTCGAGGACTTCGGCGACCTGGATCCGGGCGCGGCGCATCTCGCGGCGGATCGTGTCCTCGGATCGCTTCGAGACGCTGCCGGGCGACGTCGCCGGTCTGCGCCTCGAGCATCGTAGGTGGCTGCCGCCGGCGAGGTCGAGGCCGAGATTGACGCGGATGTTCTGCGCCCATGTCGGCAGCTGCTGGAAGGCGGGATTGGGCAGGAAGCTCGGCACCGCCAGCAACACCGTGACGAAGCAGGTGAGGACGATGCTCCAGATCTTCCAGCTCGGGAAATGCAACATGCTGGCCGGATCCTCAGTCGTTCGCCGGCTTGGCGCCGTGCGGCCGGATGTCGCTCAGCATCGACTTGACGACGCGGACGCGGACGCCCTGAGCGATTTCGATCTCGACCTCGTTCTCGTCGACCTTGGTGACCTTGCCGATCAGGCCGCCATTGGTGATCGCCGTGTCGCGCGGCTTCACCGCCATCACCATGGCCTGATGCTGCTTCGACCCGCCGCTGCTGAGGCCGGATCAGCAGGAAATAGAAGATGATGAAAATGGAGGATGAGCGGAAAGATCTGCACCATGAAAGCGGCCGTTCCGCCCGGATGCGGCACCGGGGTCGCGGCAAAAGCTGGAGTTTCGAACATTCTTTCCTCGGGAAATGGGACTGGCACGAAAGGCGCTCGTGCGGAGAGCGCGAGGCGACTATCATGGTGACGGGCCGTTGCCAAGCGCAAGCTGGCTGGCGACAGAAAGGGAGAGGCGAATGATCATCGTCACGGGCGCCGTCCGCTTCGGCAACGGCGAGATCGAGCGGCTGCGCAGCGCGCTGGTGAACGCGGTCGAGAGCACCCGCAAGGAAGCGGGCTGCCGCGTCTCACAGCTACGCGGTCGACCTCCTCGAGCCCAATTTGCTGAGGATCAGCGAATTGTGGGCGGACGAGGCTGCCCGTCGACGCCCATACGAAGAAGCTGCCCGAGCTGATGGCCCCGCTCGAGGGCGCCAAAAATCGAGTCGATGAGCGTCACCGCCTATGAGGGCGAGTTCCTGCGCAACGTCCTTCGGGGATTAAGGCGGCGACCTTGCCCCGGAGCTCACCACTGCGCCGGCACAAACATCCCTGAAACCTTGTCGGTGGCAGGAGAGACACGCCGAATCGCCGCCTCCACGGCCCGGTCTATGTGAGCGCTAACATCAGCCTTGCCAATTGTCTGAGTAAATCATATCACCACCTCAGGAGGGGGCAATGATCAATCTTCGTGCCGCTTTGCTTTGCTTGTTGACAGGATCTGGCGTGACCATCAGCCAGACCGGATCCGCTGCGGCGGCCGAAGCGAGGCGGGAGCGTTTCGGCCAGCTCGACGATGGCACAATCGTCGAGAGCGTGACCCTCACCAATTCCACGAGGCCTGTCCGCCCGGGTGATCACGCTCGGCGCGACGCTGCAATCCCTGGTCGTCCCGGACCGTCACGGCAACCGCGACGACGTCACGCTCGGCTACGACACGGCGGCCGAGTATCTCGCCAAGCCGCAATATTTCGGCGCCACGGTCGGGCGCTACGCCAACCGCATCGCCGGCGGCCGGTTCACCCTCGACGGCCGTGAATATGCGCTCGAGATCAAATAACGGGCCCAACCATCTTCATGGCGGGACCCGGGGCTACGACAAGCGCGTCTGGACGATCGAATCGGTCGCGAGCGGCGCCAGTGCCAGCGTCACCCTCGCCTATCGCAGCCCCGACGGCGAAGGCGGCTATCCCGGCACGCTCAATGTCACCGCGACCTATTCGCTGTCGGAAGACGATGCGCTGACCATTGCCTATCGCGCCACCAGCGACCGGCCGACCATCGTCAACGTCACCAACCACGCCCTGTTCAACCTGGCGGCGCGAGCGCGCGGCGCGCGATGCGATGGACGCGCGGCTCACGCTCTACGCCTCGGCCTACACGCCGGTCGACGCGACTTTGATCCCGACCGGCGAGATCCGGCCGGTCGCCGGAACGCCGCTTCGACTTCCGCGCGCCCGCGGCGATCGGCGCGCGGATCCGCAGACGGAAGCGACGAGCAGATAAGGATAGGCCGCGGCTACGACCATAACTACATCGTCGACGGGACGGCCGGCACGCTGCGCCCCGTGTTCCGGCTTGAGGATCCCGGCTCCGGCCGGGTGATGGAAATGTCGGCGAACGCGCCCGGCGTCCAATTCTATTCGGGCAACTTCCTCGATGGCACCGTCGTCGGCAAGAGCGGTCGGGTCTACCGCCAGTGGCGACGGACCTCGCCTTCGAACCGCAGGTCTATCCGGACCTCGCCCAACCATTCCGACTTCCCGAGCGCCCGCCTCGACCCGGGCCAGACCTACGCCAACACGATGGTGTTGCGTCTCTCGATCGCGGGCGCCGAATGACGGCAGGCAAGGATACCGAGGACAGGAGCGGCCAACCGCGCGCGCTGCGCTCGCGCAAATGGTTCGACGACCCGGCCAATGCGGACATGACCGCGCTCTATCTCGAGCGCTACATGAATTTCGGCCTGTCGCTGGAGGAACTCCAGTCGGGCAAGCCGATCATCGGCATCGCCCAGACCGGCAGCGATCTCAGCCCCGTGCAACCGCCACCATCTCGTCCTCGCCGAGCGGATCCGCGAGGGCATTCGCGAGACCGGCGGCATCGCCATCGAATTCCCGGTCCATCCGATCCAGGAAACCGGCAAGCGTCCGACCGCCGGGCTCGACCGCAACCTCGCCTATCTCGGCCTGGTCGAGATATTGTTCGGCTATCCGATCGACGGCGTCGTCCTCACCACCGGCTGCGACAAGACGACGCCGGCCTGCGTGATGGCGGCGGCGACGGTGAACATTCCCGCCATCGCGCTGTCGGTCGGGCCGATGCTCAACGGCTGGCACAAGGGCGAGCGCACCGGCTCGGGCACCATCGTCTGGAAGGCGCGCGAGATGCTCGCGGCCAGGCGAGATCGACTATCAGGGCTTCATCAGGCTGGTCGCTTCGTCGGCGCCCTCGACCGGCTATTGCAACACGATGGGCACGGCGACGACGATGAACTCGCTGACCGAGGCGCTCGGCATGCAGCTGCCCGGATCGGCGGCGATCCCGGCGCCCTATCGCGACCGCCAGGAAGCGGCCTACCGGACCGGGCGCCAGATCGTCGAGATGGTCGCCGCCGACCGCAAGCCGTCCGACATCCTCACCCGCGAGGCGTTCATCAATGCGATCCGAGTCAACAGCGCGATCGGCGGATCGACCAACGCCCCGCTCCACCTGATCGCGATCGCGCGCCACATCGGCGTCGCGCTCGATATCGACGACTGGCAGACCTACGGCCTCGACATTCCGCTGCTGGTCAATCTGCAGCCCGCCGGCGAATATCTGGGCGAGGATTATTATCGGGCTGGCGGCGTGCCGGCGGTCGTCGCCGAGCTGATGAAGCACGAGGCCAGATCCACGAGGACGCGCTCACCGTCAACGGCCGCAGCATCGGCGACAATTGCCGGCGGACGCAAAGATCGAGGACGATCGGGTCATCCGCCCTCTACGACCGGCCGCTGCAGAGTTCCGGCCGGCTTCACTCGTGCTGCGGCGGCAATCTGTTCGATCAGCGCGATCATGAAGACCTCAGCGTGATCTCGGACGAGTTCCGCGAGCGCTATCTCTCCGATCCCGACGACCCCGAGGCCTTCGAAGGCCCGGCGGTCGTGTTCGACGGCCCCGAGGATTATCACGCCCGGATCGACGATCCCGCGCTCGGCATCGACGACCGCACCCTGCTGATCATGCGCGGCACCGGCCCGATCGGCTATCCCGGCGCCGCCGAGGTGGTGAACATGCGGCCGCCCGCCGAGCTCATCAAGGCGCGGCATCCACGGCCTGCCCTGCATCGGCGATGGCCGCCAATCGGGCACCTCGGCCAGCCCTTCCATCCTCAACGCCTCGCCCGAGGCGGCGGCGGGCGGCGGCCTGGCGCTGCTGCGCACCGGGCGACCGGGTGCGCATCGACCTGCGCAAGGGCGAAGCCAACATGCTCGTCTCCGACGAGGAGCCTCGCCCGGAGACGCGAAGCGTTCGAGGCCGGGGAGCGCTATGATTATCCGAAGAGCCAGACCCCCTGGCAGGAAATGCAGCGCGCGGTGACCGGCCAGACCGACGGCGGCGCCGTGCTCGAGCCCGCGCTCAAATATCAGCGCCTCGCCCAGACCGTGGGCGTGCCGCGGCACAATCACTAGGGCTGATCGCGAACCCACATCCCAATAGAATCATCCCGGCTTTCGCCGGGATGACTCCTTGTTTTCAGAGCGCGGTGAGGCGGAACAGTCCCGCGCCATGTCGGGGATGCGCGCTGCGAAGCGGGACCGGTGCGGTCCGAGCGCGCGCGCCTCCAGAGGTCAGTGACGCTTGCCCCGCCGCCGATCCCCAATGTCTCCAGCGCGATTCCGACTTCGTCAGCTTCCTCGCCGAGGTTGAACAGAGCGAGATAGACATCGTTCGAGCGGCTGTCGCGGGCGGTCCAGACGATGTGCCGCTCGTCGCGGTGGACCTGGCGGTTGTCGCGGCTGTGCTGGTCGACGGCGATGACAGCGTCGTTGGTGAGCAGGGCCAGGGTCTCGGCGTCGAGCGCGCGCAGGTCGCCGCCCATGATGAGGGGCGAGCGCGCGATCGCCCACAGACTCATCATCGTGCGCTGCTCGTCGGGGGTGAAGCGGGTCCGTCGTTCACCGAGCGCGAGCCGGCCGAGCGGCAGCATGTCGGCGTCGGGCCAGGCGCCGGCGCGGCGATGGGGCGCCCAGTTGGCGAGCCGCGCGAACTGGGCGACGAGCAGGGGCCACTCGTCCCAGAAATCGTCGCTGATCCGCCACATGTTGGCATGCGCCGCGACATGAGCGGCGGCATCGAGCGGCGTCTCGCCCGGCGACAGGCTGAGCAGCATCGGCCGGCCGCTGCCGTCGATCGCCCGGCGCACCGCCTCGATCTCGGGCGCGTTGCGGTGATAGGGCCGGCTGATGTCGTCGACCTTGACGAAGTCGACGCCCCAGCTCGCGATGAGGGCGAAGACGCTGTCATACCAGGCCTGCGCGCCGGGCTTCGACATGTCGACACCATACATGTCCGAGTTCCAGGGGCAGATGTTGACCCGGTCGGCGATGTCGCCGCAGGCGATGGCGGCTGCCGAGGATCGGCAGGTTGCGGTCGGCGGCGAGCCGCGGCACGCCGCGCATCAGATGGATTCGAACCGCAGCCCGAGGCCGTGGACGAAATCGGCGAGCGGGCCGAAAGCCGGCGCCGCCGGCCGCCGACGGAAAGCGGTTGGGCGCGGGATGGAGCCGTCCCCGATTCGTCCATCGCGAGCCCGACGCCGACGCGATATGTCAAAGCCGGTGGCGCCGGCTCGTACCACTGGATGTCGACGGTGAAGATGTCATAGCCGTGCGGCAGCAGCTTCTCGGCCATCGCCTCGGCATTAGTGCGGGCCTGTTCCTCGTTGATCGTCGCCGCGAAGCTGTCCCAGCTGTTCCACCCCATCGGCGGCGTCGGTGCGAGCGTGTGGAAATCGGGATGCGATTGGGCGCGCGTCGGAAAGGGCAGCAGGCCGGCCGCGCCGATGGCGGCCAGCGCGCCGCGCCGGGTCCAGAGGCCGATCACGCGGTGGCCGGCGTCGGGGCCAGGGTCCGGCATTCATAGACGGGCGCATCGCTGCCCTTCGTCTCGATGCGGACCGTGACCGATGACCGGCCCGCAATCAGGTCGGCGGGGATCGGATAGTCTCGCGCAACGAAGCGCCGGACCGGCGGCTCGTCGCGCGGTTCCACGGCGATTTCGCGGCCGCCGACGAGGATCGCGAAAATGCTTGTCGACCTCCTCGCCCCAGTAGAGCGCCTGGAGCACCATCGGGCCGGGCCGGACGGCGAGGTCGAAGGCGATGAAATTGCCCTCGCCCCACCAGGCCTGCGCCGGCCGCTGCGCCCGCCCCAGGCGAGCATATCGCTGTGGTTCGTGCTGAAGCCGATGCGCCGTTTCGAATCCCTGTTCGCCGAGCAGGATCCGGTCGACAGTGCGGACGTCGAGCGCCATCCGCGCCGCCTGTTCGACGGCAATGGGCTGCCTGAGCTCGCCCCAGCGCGCTTCCGTCACTTTCGGAAAATAGACGGAAGTGCGCCGGTCACACTGGCTGGAAGAACGGGACCAGCGGCACGTCGGCCGGCCGCGCGCGGAGGCGGATATCGGTGCGCGGCGCGGTCGACGGCGACCGGCGCCCCCGGATCGACCAGCGCCGGCGGCAGTCTTTCGAACGGTGTCGAAGCTTCGCCGAGATCGGCCGCCAGGACCAGCGGTCCGCTCAGATAGGCGACGACATCGGGATCGTCGGGCGTCGGCTCGATCCGCAGCACCATCGGCAGGTGCAATTCGATCCGGTCGCCGCGGCGCCAGCGCCGGCGGAGCAGGGCATAATTGTCGCGCCGCTCGATCGCGACCGCGGCATTGTTCGGAGGCGGACCTCCGGCGCGGCGCACCAGCCCGGCAGGCGCAGGGCAATGTCGACCGGCGCGTCGGACGCCTCGGCTACGGTCAGCGTCACCGTCTCGTCGAACGGGAAATCCGTGTCGAGCTCGAGACTCGAGGCCGCGCCAGTTGAGCGCCGACGGGGATGAACAGGTTGACGTAGAGCGTCGCCTCGTCCTGCCAGTAGATCGAATCGCCATGCTTGGAATGGCCTCTCCATCCCCGACCCGACGCAGCACCAGAAGCTGTTGTCCGGCGTCGACCAGGTCCGGCGCGCGCCGGCGGCGAGCGGCATGAAATAAGCGAACATGCCGGTTTCGGGATGCTGGTGCGCGAGGATGTGGGTTGAGGTGGATGCGTTCGTAGTCGTCGAACAGGGCGGCGTCGGGCGCCCAGCCATAGACGTGCCGGGTGAGCTTCAGCATGTTGTACGCTGTTGCACGCCTCGCAGGTGCGGTCGTTCAGGCGCGACGCGAACGTGTCGGCCGGACCGAAATGCTCGCGCTCCGGAATTGCCGCCGATGACGTAGCTATGGTGCCGGGCGACGGTGTCGCGGAAGAAGCGCGCCGCCCGTGGCGTGCGGCGCTCGTCGCCGGTCTGCTCGTAGAGCCGCGCCAGGCCGATCAGCTTGGGAAACTGGGTGTTGGCGTGCAGTGGCCGGAGAGGATGTCGCGCCCGGCGGCGATCGGGTCGAGCACGCGGCGGTCGCAGGATCACGCTCGGCGAGGCGCAGCCAGCGAGGGTTCCCGGTGAGGGCATGGGTCTCGGCATAGCGAATCGTTGAGGCCGCCATATTCCGCCACCAGCAGCGCCTGCATCTGGGCATCGTCCAGAGCGGTTCGAGGATCTCGGCGAGATAGGGTCGCCATGCCGAGCATGACCGGCAGCGCCTCCTCGACGTGCGGCGGTGCTGGAACGCCTCGATCAGTCCGGCATGGACCTTGTGCCAGGCGTAGAGCGGCACCCAGCCGCCGTTGACGTCGAACGGGACTGGCTCGGATCTCGCCGCGGCGGAGCTCCTCGAAGACGATCCTGCCGTCGACGATCCTCGCCGCCGCGCCTCGACGGGTCGTGCCGCCAACATAGCCATCGCCGTGCGCCGCCTGGCAGCGGCCAGCTCGCCGACGATGTAGCGGACGCGCTCGCGCACCGCGGCGTCGCCGGTCTGGGCGTGCATGAGCGAGCAGGCCGGGCGAGATAATGGCCCAACGAATATGCCGGCGATGCCGCGCGCTTCCCAGCCGCCATAGACGTGGACCCTTTGGGCTCGAGCCCGGCGCTGGCGTGGAAATTGTGGAGCAGCCGGTCAGCGGCTCGACCGAGAGGAGTGAATCGCCTGATTGGCCCTGACGGCGCGCAGGAAGATCGAGGGCCTGAGCCGCACCGCCTCGAGCGGCACTGGCCGCACGCGGACCGGCTGCGCGAATCCGGCTGGGCCCGCCCCATCAGTCGCGGCGGTGAGCGCGACGGCGCTCGCCGACGGGAGGAAGAGGCGGCGCGTAGATCATGCCTGGTCGACCGCGACGACCGCGACCGATCGTCGCCGGAAGATCGAAAGACGATCGGCCGCCGGCATTCCGAGCCGGCGAACGGCGCGGGACGGATCGTCGCTGGGGCGCGTCAGAACGTAAAGTTGTGGGTGTCCATCGCGCGGGCCGGTGAGGATCTGGCCGCGAGGCGGTGCCGGCAGAGCGAAGTCGCGACCTGCGCGGCGCAGATGGGGATCGAGGCCCTGACCAGAGCGAGGTAGAGGCGGCCGTCGGCGCTGCGCGCGGCGGAGACGTCGACCATCGGCAGATCCTCGTCGCCGAGAGCGGTAGCGCGGCCCTTCGCATCGCGCGCCGGGTGGGGCGCGTCGCGCCCTTGAACGGCTGGTACATGTCGAAGACGTGGTAAGGTCGGGGTCAGCAGCATCTTCTCGGTCCGTCGGTGAGGATCATCGCCTGGAGGACGTTGACCATCTGGGCGATGCGCGCTGGCGAGCTTCACGCGCTTGGTGTGGCGGTGGAAGATGTTGAGCGTCAGCGCCGCCACCATCGGCGTCGCGCAGCGGATGTTCTGCTGATAGAGGAAGCCCGGTGTCGACCCGGTTCCGCATCAGTACCAGGTGCCCCATTCGTCGACGAACAGGCCGACCCTCCGCTCCGGATCGTGCGGTCCATGATCGCGCCAGTGCCTGGTCGACCAGCTCTTCCATGGCAGCGCATGATTGAGGTCGAGAGCCCGTTGATCCTCGCCGAAGCCGTGGCTGGCCCCTTGTGCTCCAGCTGCCGGGGAAGGTGTAATAATGGACGCTGGCAGCGCGTTCATGTGGCGGGCCGGCCTCGCGCATCATCACCTCGGTGAAATGGTAATCGTCGACATTGGCGCCGGTCGCGACCCGGTGACAACCGGCGGCGTCCCCCAGCGCCGCGATGAAGGTCTGGTAGCGGCGGTGGAGGTCGGCGGTAATATTCGGGCCGCATGTTGCCGCCGCAGCCCCAGCGTTTCGTTGCCGATGCCGAAATATGGAATCCGTCCAGGGCCTGTCGCGGCCGTTCTGCGCGGCGCTCTCGCGCCAGCGACGACTGGCTGTCGGAGGTCATATATTCGAACCATTGCGCACATCTCGTAGCGGCGTGCAGCGAGCCGATGTTGCCGGCGACATAGGCGTCGGCGCCGAGCAGTTCGGCGATAGTTCATGAACTCGTGGGTGCCGAAGCTGTTGTCCTCGGTGACGCCGCCCCAGTGCGATGTTGATCCGTACCGGGCGCTTGCTCGCGCGGGCCGATGCCGTCGCGCCAGTCGTATACTCGTCGGCGAAGCAGCCGCCCGGCCAGCGCACCACCGGGACATGCAGGTCCTTCAGCGCGGCGAGCACGTCGTTGCGATAGCCGTCGCGTGTTCGGGATCGTGCGAGCCCTCGCGCCGACCCAGATGCCTTCGTAGATGCCTGCGCCCGAGATGCTCGGCGAACTGGCCGTAGATCGCCAGCTCGATCCGCGCGCCAGGATGCTCGGTGTCGATGGTGACCGAGACACAGATCGGCTCGGGCTGGGCCGAAGCGGGGCGACGGCGATGGCGGCCGCGGCGATCGCGAAGCAGGACGGACTTCGCATTCTCATCTGGCTTCCCCCGATTCTTGATGGTCACTCTCGGTCCGGATTCTCCTCGAACGGCCGGACGATGGTCCGCCGGCCGAGCAGGAAGGCGTCGGCGACATGGTGGAAAGGCGACAGGTCGACGTCGCATTCGCGCCAGTCGACCAGCTCGGCGAAAGCGCCGGTAAGAAGCCGGGCATATTCGGTCGTCACCGACATCGACGGGCGTGCCGTCGATGGCGAGCTTCGAACGCCGAGCGAAACTTCGAGCTGCCCGTCCTCGGCGAACGTCTATGTCCAGGTCTGCGGCCCGCTCTGGTCGAAATCGAAGGCGACCGAGACCGGCTTGCGCCGCCGTGGCGATATTCGAGATCGGCGGCGATCGGCGCCTGCCTTGCTGGCGGGGTAAGCGCAGCTCCGACCGGTTGCAGCACCGAGCGGCGGCGGGAGAATGCGGGTGAGCACCGAGAGCGCGTTGATGCCGGGATCAGGACACCGCCGATTCCCGGGCGCCCAGATCCACGCCCGCCGCCCGGGATGCCAGATCGCGGACGTCCTCCTTCCAGACGCACTCGACGCGGCGGCTGGATCGGCCTCTGCCCGATCCAGCGCCGCGCCGGGCTCGACGCCGGCCGCCTCGCGCACGAATGCCAGGTGGCGTAGAGGACCCGGCCGGCGCGCCAGCCATCGGCAGAGAAATCCGAGGCCTGACGACTGATTGTTCGCGGCCGGCGGCTTCTCGATCAGGACGTCGAGGCCATGTTCGAGCGCGTCCGCGAATCAGCGCGCGGCGGCCGATTGGCGGCGTAGCAGATCGCGATCGCGTGGACGGCGGGATCGGCCGCCATCATTCTCGCCGATCGGTGCGATAGGCGGGCACGCCCTGCGGGCGGCGCGTGCGTCGGTGACCGCCGCCAGACCAGCTCGAACCGGTCGCTGGCGGCGATCGCCGGCACGCATGCGCATCGCGAGCGATCTTGCCGATGCCGGCCAGCGCGATCCGGATCGGCACTCACAAGGGCCGTGACCCGCACTTCGGCGCGGGCGCCTGTGCGGGCCGAGGCGAAGACGATTGCGCAGCGGCAGGGCGAAGGGCGGTGCCGCAACCTCGAAGGCGTCGCCTGCGCTTCGGGTTTCCCGATCGCCGTCGGCGAAGGACAGGGTCGCGGTGCCGAAGAAATGGACGTGGACGTCGCCGGGCCGGCGGAACAGGCCGTATTTGAAATGGTGGTGCTCGAGGTTGGCGAGGCTGTGCGACATGTTGCCTCGCCGCGTCAGGAACGGCTTTCTCCCACAGCACCTTGCCGTCGCGCAGGATGCGGCTGGTGCCGCGCAACGTCGTGCGCGGCAGTTCGCCGAGCAGCAGCTCCGGCGCCGATGGCGCGTGGCGCAGCTTGGAATGCGCGAGCCAGAGATAGTTGCTGCGCTCGGTGACGTGGTCGGAGAACTCGTTGCCGAGCGCGAAGCCGAGCCGGCACGGCGTGCCGTCGGCGCCGATCAGATAGATGCCCGCGAGCTCCGGCTCCTCGCCGCCGTCGAGCGCGAAGCGCGGCAGCGGCGAGCGGCTGCGCCGGGCGCCACGAGCAGGCTGCCGTCGCCCTTGTAGAACCATTCCGGCTGCACGCCCGGCCTGCCCGCTGCCGGCTTGCCGCCCTCGACGCCCATCAGGAACATCCGCATCGAGATCGGTCAGTCCGCTCGCCGCGCGGCCTGCGCGATTGCATCTTGTCGCGCGCCCTCGGCCGAGCCGAGATGGGTGAGGCCGGTGCCGTGACCGAGCAGATGGGCGGGATCCGGGATGGTCGATCGGCGCGAGCAGCGCCGGCCACCCGGCGGCGATCGCGCCGAGTTCGATCGCGCTGCCCCGGCGCGCGCGGACGCCGCAGGCTCGCGCCAGCTTGACGCGTCCCTCGCCGAGCGCGCGACCGCGCCAGAGTCGTAGACGGCTGGCGACGCCGTCAGAGCGGACCGGCGCGGTCATCCGTCCGGCCAACAGGCCGACGTGCGCGGCCTCCCGGTCTTCGGCTCCGGTACTGGATCAGGCGCAACGCACCCGTTCCCGTCTCCGCTTCCAGTTCGGCAGGCGCGACCTCACGGCCGCGGGCGGTTCGATAATAACTCAGACGCTATCGGCGATCCGGCGGGCGGGATCAATCAGCGCCGGCGCGGCCCCGATCCTCTCGCAGAGCGCCCCTGAAGGCAAGCGTGGATTCTCCGGCAGACTTGCCAGCCGGTTTTCTGCTTATTGTCTGAGAAATCGCCATAAACGCTGGTGCGCTTCGCGCAATCGGCCCGATTAACCATTTGTCTGAGCAATAGGTCCGGGAGCGGCAGCGGAGCCGCCCGGCTCGGCGCGATGAGGGAGAGGGGAAGTCCAGATGGCCACCAAGCTCGGCGATAGCCTGTGTCCGCGTCGCCTGTTCGCGATGGCGGCCTATGCGGCAGCCGGCGGTCGGCGCAGCCGACCAGCCGGCGGCCCGGGACCACGACCGGCACCCCGTCGGCCTTCGCGGCGGCGGACGACAACGAGATCGGCGTGACCGGCATCCGGAGCGACGAAAGCCTCGCGCTCGGCCCAGTCAGCCTCAAGGAGAATGCGGTCGCGGTGACCGACCTGGTCGATCGGCGGAGGATATCGGGCAAGCTGCCGGACAACACTGTCTCCCGATGCGCTGGCAGCGCGTGACCCGGCGTTCAGGTCGCCTGCGGCGCCGGCAGTGCCGGGCGGCCACCGTTCTGATCCGCCGCAGCCTGCCCAACGTGACCCCATACCTCGACGGCCGCTGCGAGGCCCTTCACCTGGTAACGGGGCGCAAAAGGCGTCGCGCTTGCAGGACATTCCGGCCGGAGCTCGTCGCCGGGCGTCGACGTCACACAAGTGACGAGCCACGCCCGCGACCTGATCGAAGGCGGCGTCGGCGGCCGGATCGACATCCGGCTGCGCCGGCCGTTCGACTTCCCGATCGGGCTGGACCATCGCCGGCAGCGCGCGCGGCGCTGTACAGCGACAAAGCGCGCACGGCCTGGAGCTTGGATCGGCATAGCGGCCGTGGTCAGCCGGCCGCTGGGAGATCATGCGAACGGCCAGGAAATGGGGCCTGCATGGATCTCGCGGGCTCGCTCAACGATCGGCGGCTACCGCGACCAGACCGCGTTCAACTTCGGCTTCAATCCGTTCAGCAACGCCGCGACCGGCGGCCAGACCGTGCTGATCCCGGACACGGTCGGCGGCCTCACCTCGTCACCGACGGCGACCGCACCCGGCCGGCGCTCAACGCTCCGCTGCAATGGCGGCCGACGCCCGACCTCGAATTCTACGTCGACGGCATTCTTCACCGGCTATCGCCAGGATTTCGACGTCAACTTCTTCGTCGGCCTGCCCAAGGCCGGCGGTGTCATGGCTGTACAGACACCAGGGCGCGGCAACGCGATCCCCAGCTCCGGGGCTGAGCGCCCCGGTCGCGGACACGATCACGACGCTCAACAATTTCACCGATCACCAGCAAGCAGACCTTCCACCAGGTCACCGACGGCTACCTGCTCGCGCCGGCGGGATGCGATGGCAGACCGGCCCTGCTTTCATCACCACCGAGCTCACCTACAATGACAGTACGGTCGAAAGCACGGCCTACATCGTCGATGCGAACTACTGTCGTCCCGCGCATCGACTATTCTTTCAACCGTGACGGAACGCCGCACATCACGGCGCTGACGCGCCGGCGGCGCGCCGTTCGACCTGACCGACCCGTCGATCCTCGACATCTTCGCCCTGTTCGACCAGCGTAACGTGGCGGTCAGCGAGCAGATCGCGTGGCGCGGCGACCTGCGCTACGATTTCGAGAATAGCTGGCTCCAGAACTTCCAGGTGATCGGCCTGCGCCTGGCGCACCGCACCGGCGAGTCGGACAGCACCGGCGGAGAACCGCTCCCAGATCGGCGTGTCGGGCGACCCCTATCCCGAATCTCGGCACCGAGGGGCCGGACGACATTCTGGGCGGGCGACTCGGCGTCGACGGTTTTGCCTGCCCGAGCGCACCGACTTCATCCGCAGCAATATCGACCTGCTGCGTGGCCTCGCCGGCCGTCCCCCGGCCCGCCGCCCTTCGCGCCGGCGCTCCGCTTCGATCTCACCGAGAACAATTTCGCCTTCTACGGCCCAGGCTGGCTTCGATTTCACCGACCACGGCTTGCCGCTCGACGGGATCATCGGCGGTCCGCGTCGTCAACAATGACACCGATCTGAACGCGATCCTGATAACCAATGGCGTCCAGACGCCGACCCAGGGACATCGCAACGAGCTGGACTATCTGCCCAGCCTCGACCCTGCGCTGGCGTCCGGACGAGGAGTGGGTCGTGCGCCTGGTGGCGGGCAGACCGATCACCGCGCCCGAATTCGCGCAATTGAACCCGGCGACCAACTCTCCCGCTCGGCGCGACCGGCAAACACTTCCACCTTCGGCGCCGGCAGCGGCGGCAATTCCGACCTGGATTCGATCAAGACGTTCAATCTGGACGCCTCGGTCGAAGATGGTATTTCGACGATGCGGGCTCGGTCACCTTCGCTGGCCTTCTACCGGCAGCTCGACGGCTACATCCAGACCTATGCGAACATCGAATTCTTCCCGACCGGTCCGGGCGGGGCGCTGCAGTCCTATCTGGTGTCGCGCCCGCGCAATACCAACGAGGGTTCGCTCAAGGGCGTCGAGATCGCCTACCAGCAATTCTTCGACTTCCTGCCCAGCCCGCTCGACGGCTTCGGCGTCCAGGCCAATTTCACCTATGCCGACGGCGAGGTCGAAGCGCCGCCGGTCATTGGGCCAGCCGACCGTGCGCCAGCGGATCACGCCGGTTTCACGCTATTCGACGAACCTGGTTGCGATCTACGAGAAATACGGCTTCTCGGCGCGGCTCGCCTACAATTGGCGCAGCGAATATGTCGATTTCTACGCGTCCAACATTCCCGGCGGCTTCAATGAGGTCTCGCCGATCTCGTTCCTCGATTTCTCGATGAGCTACGACATCAACGAGAATTTCACTGGTGACCGCGGATGCGAACCAACCTGTTGAACGAGACCTACCATGATGCGTTCGGCGGGAGCGACATCACGCCGCGGGACACGCGCCCAATATGATACGTACCTACAGCGTCGGCCTCCGCTTCCGCTTCTGGAGCCGTGCCGGTCGGACGTGGCCGCGCAGCTCGCGATCGTCGGGCGCTCGCCGCCACGCTGGCGGCGGGCGCGCCGGCGGCCGAAGTCCCGGGCGAGCGCCCGCCCGGACTCGAGCTCACCAGGCAATCTCAGCCGCGTCCACGACCCGACGATCATCCGCGTCGACGAGCAACTATTTCGTCTTCGCGACCGGCACAGCGCGCGCGACGAGACCGGGCTCGTCCCGGTGCGCGTCTCGTCCGACCTCGTGCACTGAGAACATCGCGGCGCGGTCTTCCCGGCCATTCCCGCCTGGGCGACCGAGCACGTCGCCGGGACGCGCGGCATCTGGGCGCCCGACATCTCTCACCGCAACGGCGAATATCGGCTCTATTATTCGATCTCGACCTTCGGGCGGAACCGGTCGGCGATCGGCCTCACCGTCAACACCAGGCTCGATCCGCAGGCGCCGGGCGCCGGGGCTGGACCGATCGCGGGCCGGTGATCGAATCCCATAGCGACGACAATTTCAACGCGATCGATCCGCAACGCGTTCGACGACGCGGACGGGCGGCAATGGCTGGTGTTCGGCAGCTTCTGGTCGGGGATCAAGATGGTCCGGCTCGATCCGGCGACGCGGCATGCGGTCGGCCGGAGGACCAGCGCATCTACGCGCTCGCTTCGCGCCGGCGGCCGGGCGCGGTCGAGGCGCCCTTCATCATCCGGCACGACAACTATTATTATCTGTTCGCCTCGTTCGACTTCTGCTGCCGCGGCGTCGAGAGCACCTACTATACCGTCGTCGGACGGTCGCACGATCCGACCGGGCCCTATGTCGACCGCGACGGCCGGGCGATGATGGAGGGCGGCGGCTTCCTCGTCCTCCACGCCGATCTGGACCCGACCCGACGCGCTTTGTCGGCCCGGGCCATCACCGCGATTCTCCAGGATGGCGGCCGCGATTATATCGTCTACCATGCCTATGACAGGCAGGCGGACGGGGCGCCGACGCTCCGGATACAGCAGCTGGGATGGACCGAGGACGGATGGCCGGTCGCGATCTGACCGGCCTCGTGCCGACTGGAGGAATAGAACATGGCGGCCGAGGCCCCAACCGACACGATGCCGGGCGCGTCCGCGCCGACGCCCTATCGCGCTGCGCTCGGCGTGCTCGCCTCGCTGTTCCTGATCTGGGGCTTCCTGTCGACGCTCAACAACACGCTCCTGCCGCATCTGCGCAGCGTGTTCGAGCTCAACTATCGCCAGACCACCTTGATCGAGATCGTGCTGGTTCATCGCCTATTTCTTCGCCTGCGATCCCGTCGGCCAAGCTGATCGAGCGGATCGGCTATCAAGCAGTCGCTGGTCTGACGGGCCTGTTGGCGATGGCGTTCGGCGTCGCTGCTGATTCTTCGCCGCCTCGACGATCCCCTCCTACGGGATGATGCTCGTCGCCTTGTTCATCATCGCCAGCGGCATCACGCTGCTGCAGGTCGCGGCCAATCCTTATGTCGCGGTGATCGGCTCGCCGGCGACCTCGTCATCGCGACTGAACCTTGTGCAGGCGTTCAACTCGATCGGGACGACGATCGCGCCCTTGTTCGGCGGCTACCTGATCCTCGGCCGTTCGGTGTCGGGCACGGCGGAGGCGGGCACGGTGCTGACCCAGGCCGAGCGGCTCGCCGACGCGCAGATCGCTCCGAGCTCCCTTATATCATGATCGCGGCGACCCTGCTCGTGCTGGCCGTCGATCATCGCCCTGTTCCGCTGCCCGACATGGGCGCGCCACCCGCCGCGCGTCGAGGCCGAACGCAAGGCGCCATTCGCTGTGGCACCACCGCAACCTCGTCTTCGGCGTGCCGCGCGATCTTCATCTATGCTGATCGCGGAGATCGGCGTCGGCAACCTGTTCATCAACTTTGTGTCGCAACCCGACATCGCCAACCTCACCCACGAGCAGGCGGCGCATCTACCTCTCTTCATCCTGTGGGCGGGATGATGGTCGGCCGCTTCACCGGCGCCGTCGCTGATGCGCTCCATCCGCGGCCGAGACGGTGCTGCGCGCCTGGTTCAGCGTCGGCGCCTTCGTGGTGATGCTCGTCACCGTCGTTCGCCCGGGCCCGCTGGCGATGTGTGGCGCTGATCGCTGGTCGGCCTCGTTCCACTCGCATCATGTTCCCGACCATCTTCACGCTCGGCATCAAGGGCTCAGGTCCGCTGACCGAGGAGGGATCGGGCCTGCTGATCATGGCGATCGCCGGCGGCGCTCTGGTCATCGTCCAGGGCTGGCTCGCCGACCGTTACGGCCTGCAGATGTCCTTCCTGCTCACCGCCGCCTGCGAGCTCTACGTCCTGTTCTACGCCTCTGTGGGGGAGCAAGCCGACGGGATCGATCGCGCCGCCGCCGCCGCTCTCGGACTGAACCTTAGAGTGCGAACGGGATGGGAGTTGCGACGTCAGCCCGGCGAGGCCAGGGGTCGTGAACGAAACAAAAGTTGGAAGCTGGACGGATACCGGCGTTCGCCGGCATGACGAACGGATGGTACCGACTGCAAGCAGGACTGATCTCTATCCGACCGGAGCGGCGGGCCGGCTATCCCTGGGAGAAGCGGGCCTGCGGCATGCGCGAGCGCTTGGTGTCGAGCAAGCGCCATGTCGACCAGCTCGGACATCGGCGCGATGCGCCGCCGCGGCGTCGCCGGCGGCGACGGCATCGTAGACGAGCTGGTGGTCCGGCATCGGGTCGCGCTGGAGCGGACTGCTGCGCTGCTTGAAGATCGTCGTCCAGGCGACGGCGGCGCTGACGCTGGTGGTGAGCGTCGCCAGGAAGGGATTGCCTGACGCTTCCAGAAGGGCCGCGTGGAAATCCTGGTCGGCGCTGCGGCCGGCTTCAGACGCCAGAGTGTGCTCGGCCATGCCCTTGGAGCGCCCTCTCCATGCGCTCGATCTGATCGGGCGTGCGGCGCTGCGCCGCCAGTGCGGCGGCTTCGGGCTCGACGATCTTGCGCAGCTCGAACAGACTGTCGAGCAGATCGTCGTCGGGCTCGAACTCGAAGATCCACGACAGGACGTCGGGGTCGAGCAGGTGCCAGCTCGGCCGCGGGCTGACCCTGGTCCCGGTCTTCGGCCGCGATCCCACCAGGCCCTTGGCCGCCAGGATCCCTCAACGCCTCGCGATAGGCGGTCCGCGAAACGTGGAGCCGGTCGCTCGCTGCGACCTCGCCGTCGAGCACTTCCCCGGCTGGTGGCGGCCGGAGACAATGAGGATGCCGAGATCGCGGGCGATGGTGCCGTGAATCCGCAGCGACTTGCGCCCTGTGCTGGCGTCGGGAGTGCTGTGATTTGGCCTTCGCCGACATGCTCTAGTTCTCTAGCGCCCGATCCACGTTTCACAACCTCTCAGGCGCGGTCGCCCACGGTCGCGAACACATTCCACGAAAGCGGCTTCAGCTTCGCCTTCAGCCGCCCGCCCTCCAGCGTCGCCGCCGGATGCGCCACCGGCGCCACGCGCGTCGGGCGACTCCTTCCGAGTTCACCGCCTTGAGATCGTCATGGTGAAGCTCAGTGCGTTTCGCGACGAGGCGCCGTCCGCCCATGCCGCGCAGCTCCGACCTACAGCTCCATCTGCTGATCGATCGAGCGGTTGAGCGCGAAGATTGTCGCGGCGCCAGTCGCCTCGTCGTGAACGACGCTCGCGACCAGCATCAGGCGCCGCTTCCCGGCTGCCGGCCGCGAAGCTGCCGGTTTCCACCTTGAGCCGCAGCGCGTCGCCGCGAGCCGTAGCGCGACGCCAGCGCGAAGGGATGGAAGATCGTCTGCCGCCAGGCCGGCGCCGCCGGTCTCGGTCATGATCGGCCCGATCACGTTGACGAGCTGCGCGAGGCACGCCGCCTTCACCCGATCGGCATGGTTGATCAGCGTGAGCAGCACGCCGCCGACGACCAGCGCGTCCTCGAAGTTGTAGACCTCCTCGAGCAGGCGGCGGCGCCTCGGGCCAGCCGAGCTTCCGCGCAACTGCTCGCCGGCGCGAGCGCGGTACCAGACGTTCCATTCGTCGAGCGAGAGCATGATCCGCTTGCGCTGCGAGCGCCGCGGCGGCGACCGCGTCGGCGATCGCGGCGACTTCGACGATGAAGCTTTCGAGATCGTCGATCGCGGTCAGGAATCTGCGCGACGTCGCTCTCGTGGTTGGTGAAATACTGGTGGAGCGAGATGAAATCGACCTGCGTCGAAGCAATGGTCGAGCACCTCATGTTCCCACGCGCCATAGGTCGGCATGTCGCGGAATGAGGAGCCGCAGGCGGCGAGCTGGAGCCCGTCCGATCGATCCAGCGCATCACCTTGGCGGTCTCGGCGGCGACGCGGCCATATTCCTGCGGCGGTCTTGGCGCAGATCTGCCAGGGGCCGTCCATCTCGTTGCCCAGGCACCAGAACTTGATGTCGTGCGGCGCTCGTAGCCGTGCGAGCGGCGCAGCTCCGCATAAGCGCGGTGCCGCCCGGATGGTTGCAATATTCGATGAAGTTCCGCGCCTCAGTCGGCGCCGCGCGTGCCGAGGTTGACCGCCGAACATCGGCTCGACCTCGGCCGCCCGGCACCAGTCGATGAACTCGTTGGTGCCGAACTGGTTGGTCTCGGTCGAGCCCCAGGCGAGGTCGAGCCGCGCCGGCCGCTCGCGCCTTGGGTCCGACGCCGTCTTCCCAGTCGTAGCCGGAGACGAAATTGCCGCCCGGATAGCGGACGATCGTCGGCCCGAGCTCGCGGTCAGCGCGAGCACGTCGCCGCGAAAGCCGTTCGCGTCCGCGGTCAGCATGGCCGGGCTCGTAGATGCCGCCATAGACGCAGCGGCCGAGATGTCTCGACGAAGGTGCCGAAGATGCGCCGGTCGATCGGAGCGACGACGAAAGTCTCGATCGGCGATGATGTGGGACCTGAGCATCGGGCTTCCTCTTCAGAGACTCTCGAGCACTTCGTTGACCCGCCGCTCCATGTCGGCGAGCGCCTCGTCGATCGGCTTGTTGCCGGAGATCGCGGCCGCGGCCTCGCTCGCCGACGATGGTCTCGATCGGGAACTGGCGCCGGATCCTCTGCGGCAGCGGCGTCGCGGTGGTGGCGAGCTCGGCGACGCGCGTCGCGGTGCGGCAGCGCCCGCCATTCGCCGGCTGTCGACGATGCGCCTGGAAGGCCGGCAGGTGGCCGGTCCGGGCCCAGTCGCCGTCATGAGTCGGCGAAGAAGCTGCAGGAAGCGCAGGCGCCGCTGTCACGCTCGGCCGGCGTCCGCCGCCGGTCGCTCGGCATCACACAGGTATGGCTGTCGGCGAAGGTCACGTTGCGCGCCGGAAAGAGCTGGGGATAGGGCACGACCGCATAGCCGCCGGACAGGGGCCGGTCCGGCCGGCGCGATTCCGCGTCGAAATCGCCGACCATCCAGGTCCCGACCAGGAAGACGCCGCCCTGGCCGTTGAGGAAGCCGGCGATCGCGGCGCTGTAATCCTGGTTCCTGGTGGTCAGGTTGCGCTCGTCGATCGTCCTGAACAGCTGCGAGCGCGCGGCGCGCCTCGGGCGTCCGGAAATTGGCGTGGCGTTCGTCGGAATAGAGCCGTCCGCCCTGCTGCATGACGAAGGTGTAGAAGTTGCGGGTGAAGGCGGCATATTCGTTGGCCGTGCCCTGAACCAGATAGGGCTTGCCGGTGCGCCGGCGGAACTGCTCGGCCTGGGCGAACAGCTCCTCGGGCGAATGCGGCAGGATCGGCCGGCCGTCGCGGACCAGCCCGGCCTGGCGGAACAGGTTCATGTTGATGTGCCACAGGGGCGCCCAGCTATCGATCGGCATGCCCCAGAGATGGTTGTCGAGGTGACCGCGCTGCGGGCGGCGCCGGTCAGCTGGGCCGACGGTGATCCCGGCGGCGGCGAGATCGGCGTCGAGCGGGTCGAGCAGGCCGCGCGCCTGATAGTCGGCGATCACCGAGCCGTGCATCGTCACCAGGTCCGGCGCGTCGTTCGAGGCGAGCTGGGCAGTGAGCTGGTCGTAGCCGGGCCAGAAGACGATATTCTCGACCACCCTGATGTCGGGATTCTCGGCTTCGAACCGGTTGATGATCGTCGTCATGATGCCGCATTCGCCCTCGGCGGCGGCGACGTCGGTGCTCGCGCCATATTCCGCCTCGCAGGCGCCGAAGAAGCGCTGGATGACGAGCGTCGTCCGGTCCTCTCTGCACTGGCGTCGGCGCCGGCGCACGAGCCGAGCAGCAGGAGCGGCGCGAGCGCAGCGAAGACCTTGCGGATCATCGCCCCGCCGCTCCGGCGACGGCCTGGACGATGTATTTCTGGAAGAAGAGATAGACGATCAGGATCGGCGCTCCGGCGAAGACCGCCTGCGCCATCAGGAAGCCCAGCCCCTCGGTCTGGGCGAAGTTCATCTGCTGCGAGGCGATGCCGACGGTGATCGTGAACATGCTCTTGTTGGTCGCCGAGATGAGCGGCCACCAATAATCGTTCCACGCGCTGAGGAAGGTGAAGATGCCGAGCGTCGCCTGGGCGGGAAGGCGTCAGCGGCAGCAGCAGCTTCCAGAAGATGGTGAAGCGCGATGCGCCGTCGAGCAGCGCCGCCTCGTCGATCTCGCGCGGGATGCCGCGAAAATATTGGGTCATCAGGAAGACGCCGAACGGCGCGGCGAGGCCGGGCGCGATCAGGGCAAGGTAGGTGTTGTGCAGGGCGGCGGCGCTGAACATCTGGTGGCGCGCGATGATCACCGCCTGCTCGGGAACGGCGAGGCCGAGCAGGACGATGACGAAACAGGATCCTGCGTCCCGGAAATTCGAGCCGCGCGAAGCCATAGCCGGCGAGCGACGACAAGATGAGCACGCCGAAGGTCATGCCGATCGAGACGATCGTGCTGTTGCAGGATCCAGCGGAACACCTGGCCGTCGCCGAGCAGATGTGCGGTAATTGTCCAGCGTATAGGGACGACTGGAAGGCGGAGCCGGTGTCGGCCATCAGCGCCGCATTGTCCTTCAGCGACAGCAGACCAGCACCCACATCAGGGGCACCATCATGACGATCGCGGCGCCGACGACCAGCGCGAGCGCGCACCGGATGGATCGAGCCGAGCCGCCTCATCTTTCCGCCTGCCGGGTCGAGACGTAATATTGCGCCATCGCCGGCGATCATGATGATCGCGAACAGGAACTGCGGCCGCCGCCGCGGCATAGCCCAGTTGCCATTGCCGCCAGCCGGCCTCGTAGATGAACAGCACGATCGGCCGGGTCGAATTGTTGGGTCCGCCCAGCGTCATCAGCTGGGCCTGGCCGAACAGCTGGAACTGCAGGATGATCTCGATGATGCATGACGAGGATGAAGGTACGCCGGATCGCCGGCAGGCGTGATCCGGCGCAACGTCGTCCAGCGCGACGCATTGTCGAGCGCTGCCGCCTCGTAGAGGTCGCGCGGCACCTGCTGCAGGCGCGGCGAGGAACAGCACCATCGGCAGGCCGAGGCACCACCAGATCGTCGTCACCGCGATCGCCGGCAGCGCCAGCCTCTGGTCGTTGAGGAAGGCGATTGGCGTCTCGCCGAGCGCCCGCGAGATCACCGAAAGGAGGCCGGTGTCGGGCAGGAAGACGAGCCGCCAGACCAGGGTGACGACGGTCACCGAAAGCACGGTGGAGGCGAAGAAGATCGTGCGCAGGCACCGCCGCCCAGCGGGTCTGGCGGTTGAGCGCCAGCGCGAGCGCGATTCCGATCAGCGCCAGCGCCGGCACGGTCAGCAGCACGAAGTAGAAGGTGTTCCAGACCGTCTGCAGGAAGTAGGCATCGCCCGAGCAGGCTGGGCGAAATTGGCGAGACCGACACCAATTGCTCGACGCCGAACAGGTCGCTCTTGGTGGTCGACAGGTACAGGCCCATCGCCAGCGGGATCACGATCATCAGCAGGAAGATCGTCAGATAGGGCAGGACGAAGAATGTTCCCCCACTGGACGGCCTGGCGCCGCTTCGGCGCCGTCGCCGGAAGCGGGCCGACAGCGCCGGGAGCGGGGTCGCCATCAGACCGTCGCCCCGCCGGGTGGTGGCCGAGACCGTCGGCGTCGAGAAAGATGGGCGTGGGCGCTGCCTCGACCTTGAGGTCGATCCGGTCGCCGGGCCTTGATCGCCGAGACGCGCCGGCATCCTCGGCGACGAGCCGCGATCCGTCGGCGAGCGCGACATGGATCAGGGTCCGCTCGCCGAGCCGCTCGACCACTTCGGCCGTCGCGCTGAGCGTCCCGTCGCCCGATCGGGGACGGGCGCACCCTGTTCGGCGCGGATGCCGAGAATCATGGGTCCGGCGCGGGATCCGGGCGGCGTCGATCGCCGTGACCAGCCTGGTGCCGTCGCCGAGCCGGACCGTCGCGGCTTCACTCTCCGGCAGCGCTCGACCGCCACCGGCAGCAGGTTGATCCGCGGCGAGCCGACGAAGGTCGCTGACGAAACGGTGCGCGGCCGAAGGGTAGATCTCCATCGGCGTCCCGACCTGCTCGACTCGCCGCCGTTCGAGCACGACGATCCGGTCGGCGAGGGTCATCGCCTCGACCTGGTCGTGGGTGACGAAGATGGTCGTGGTGCGAAGCCGCTGGTGAGCTGGGCGAGCTCGAGCCGGGTGCGGATGCGCAGCGCGCGCGTCGAGGTTCGACAGCGGCTCGTCGAGCAGGAAGAGCTGCGGCTCCTTGACGATCGCGCGGGCAATGGCGACGGCGCTGGCGCTGGCCGCCCGAAAGCTGGCCGGGCTTGCGATCGAGCAATTCCTCGATCTCGAGCGTCGTTCGCGGCCGCATGTCGCCCGGCGTTCGACTCTCGTCCGCGGCCATCCCGGCATTGCGCAGGCCGAAGGCCATGTTCTCGCGGACGCTCATATGCGGATAGAGGGGCGTAATGCTGGAAGACCATGGCGACGCCGCGCGCGCCCGGTGGCAGCAGGGTCGACCCGGCGATCGCCGATATGGATCTCGCCGCCGTCGACGCTCTCCAGGCCGGCGATCATCCGCAGCAGGGTCGATTTGCCGCAGCCGGACGGTCCGAGCAGGACGAGGAACTCGCCGGCCTCGACGGCTAACAGCGACAGTCCGTCGATGACCCGGGTCGCGCCGTAGCTCTTGCGGACCTGCGACAGCGTCACCCCGGCCAAGGCATCCTCCTGCTCATTTGTCTGAGTATTGACGACACGGTGGCGTCGCTGTCAATGGGCGCCCAGCGTTCCGGAGCCGAATGTCTATTCAACCTGGCGAGGGGCGAGGATGATCAGGGTCGAGGTCCCGTGAGCGAGCAGCTTGCGCATCGGCCGAGGTCAGCCGGGCCTCCGCCGTGGCGATCGTCCGGCCGCGGCTCAGCACCCGGTCCCTCGCAGCGGATCCTGCCCACTTCCGGGGCTCGATCGCGCCGGACGAAGTTCACCTTTGGTCTCGACCGGTGCGTAGCTGATGCCGCCGCGTCGAGCTCGGTATGGACCGACGCAGCCGCAGGCGCTGTCGATCAGGCGCCAGAGCGCAAGCCGCCATGGACGGCGCCCAGCGGGTTGAGCAGATGCGGCCCCGGCTCGCCCTCGAACACGGCGCGGCCCGGCTCCACCTCGACCAGCCGGAAGCCCAGGTAGTTGCCGATCGGCGCGCGCGCGGCCGCTCGCCGGCGATCATCGTTTCACAGATATTCGAGGCCGCTCAGGTCTGCCGATCCGCTCGGGCGAGACGCTGTCCATGTTCCATGCGCGATCCTCCGGATAATTCAGTTTTGAAATGAAACTATAGGTCCGCCTCAACGGAGTCAATCCGGCGTCGCGACCTGCCTTGCCTTCACTTGCGCGGACGCCTACATCGCGCGCCTCCGGTCGGGGCGTAGCGCAGCCTGGTAGCGCATCACACTGGGGTGTGGGGGTCGCTGGTTCGAATCCAGTCGCTCCTGACCATCAAGACGATGAAGGCGCGCGGCGCTCTCTTGTCGTCTTGATCCGCCGGAAACTGCGCGTCAGTTCGACCGTGCTGCTCTTCCTGGTCGCCGCCTCGAAATGACCGATCTGGTCGGCTCGAGCCTTCTTGAATGCAGGACGGTCGGTTGCGCGCGTTACATAGGCCTCGGTCGCCGGTCGGTCGCCGAAAGAGCGGACCTCTGAAACGCGCAGCACATCCGCCATCAACAGGTCTGCGACGGTGAAGCGCTCGGCGGCGAGCCATTCCTGCTCGCTCAGTACTCTTCCAGCTGGTCGAGGCGCTTGCCCATCCATCCGGTAAGACCATCGTTCTCGTCGCCGGACATCTTCAGAAACCACCACGGTACGGTGACCATCTCAATCGAGTTGAGCGCGGCGATCGTCCATTGCAGTGTTTCCGCTTCTCCAGCCGGATCGCGCGGCATCAGCTTGTCGCTTTTCCGGGCCAGATGCAGCAGTCCGGCGCCGCTTTCGAAGATCTCCAGCGTCGTCGTCCTTCAAGAACGGGACCTGGCCAAATGGCTGATGCGCCAGATGATTGGTCTCGCGACCATCGAATGGGATCGTACGGACTGCGTAGCTGAGACCAGCTTCCTCACACGCCCATCTCAGCCTTAGATCACGCACGAAACCACGAGGGCCTTCAGGAACCCAGTCGTAGGTCCAGATGGTCAGTTCGCTCATGGCAGCGCGCCCTTCCTGTATCAGTTGAGGGAAACAGCTACATTGAACAAACATCAGGATCAAATCCTCTCCCACTACCTGCTTGATTTTGCGCGCAGTTTGAAGCACCTTTGGCATCGCCTAGGCTTTTCGTCCTGACCACACAGAAGCCGAGACGTCGCCAGATGCTCAGCCGCTGTCTCGTCCTGGTCCTCGCGATTCTATTCATCGTCGCGCCGGCCCAAGCGCAAACGCCGGCCCCGAGCTGGCCCAACGGCGCTCGCGCAGCATCGTCTCACCTATGACGACGCGCTGCCGTCGCAGCTCGCCATTGCCATCCCCAGCTCGACGCCGCCGGCCTACGCGGTCACCTTTCTTCATCACCGGAACCTTCGCCCGGCAGATGCTGCCGCGCTCGGCGAGCGGCGGTAGCGGGCACGAGCTCGGCAACCACTCGATCTGCCATCCCTGTCCGGCCGCATCTCTTCAGGCCGACCCGGCGCTGATCATGCCGAGAACTATCGCGTCGCCACGATGCTGCGCGAGATCGCGCGTGATGAAACACACTGCTCCTCGCCATCGACGGCCGGCGAGCGCAGCTACTCCGTGCCATGCAGCCAGACCCTCGTCGGCGGCGAGGATTATGTCGAGGCTCCTGCGCGCCTCTCCGGCCTGGTCCGTTTCGTCCGCACCGGCGGCTCCGGCGACGGGGTGATCGCCGATCCCGGCGCGCTCGATCCGATGCGGGTTCCGAGCCGCAGCTTCACCGAGATCAAGCGATGCCGCCGACCTGATCGGCTTCGTCGGGCCGTGCGCCGCGCCGGCGGCTCGGCATCTTCATGTTCCACGGCGGCCGCGGCGACTATCTCAACGTCTCCGCCGAAGCCCGCCAGGCGCTCGTCCGCTGCCTGGCGGAGCATCGGCCGTGAGATCTGGGTCGCGCCGTTCGGCGGGGTCGCTGGCTGCACGGCTTCAGTACCACGGTCCGGAATCATCCCTGGGCGTCGTAATGTGGTGGTAGAGGGGCATGAACGGAGAGGACTTGACAGCTGCCCAATAAGTCAATTAACTCATTAGGTTAAATAGATGCATATGGACAAGATCTTCAGCCCGGCCTGGGCTCCCCGCCGCAAGATACCTGCATATTCGCCGAGGTAGATCTCACCGCCTTCGGCGAGATCAGTGGTCTGCTTCGACATGTGGGAGCAAGCCTGCCAATCTCAGCACCTTCAGATCCTGGAGAACGGTGTCGAGCAGGAAGCCGCGCTGTAGTTCGTCCACTATACGCTGGTGCGCGGAGCTCAGGAATACCTCTGGGAACGGCTTCGTCCAGAAGGTCTGCCTGGTCTCGACACCGCTCAAGCGCGAAAGCGCCGTGAGCTGCGCCGCAAGCGCGAGGCCGAGAAGGACAAGAAGGAAGAAGAAAGGAGAGAGCCGGGAAGTGCGGCTTGTGCCGGCTCGGAGCGGATTAAAATGCCGACGCGTTCTCGATCCGATGCGAGGTCGGGTGCGCTGTGCGGGCGCCGAGCAAGTCCATCTGGATCGGCTCGATGGCCGCTATCGCCCTCGTTCTCGGACCGTTCTACCTTCACTCTGAGTGCGCTTCTTCTCGCGACCAGCGCTGTTCGTACCCTCTGCGCCGGGCATTCGGTCGGCATGCAATGGCGGTTGATCCACAACAGCTTCGAATGTCCGGCTCTGGGTGGAACATGCGTCTATTTGGGCGTCCTTGTCGGCATGGTGGTCCCATCGGCATGATGCGCATCCATGATATGCGCGACTGGGCTCAGCGTCAGCCGGCCTGCCACGACCATTTCGCGCATCGCGCCAGCCGAAGCGCATTATTGGCACCAATGACTGTGAGCTCCGGCTCGACAGTTCGCCACTGTTTCGCCTGGAGCCGCGCGTAGCGAATGATCGCCTCTACGTATTCCTGGAACGCCACTGGATGGCGCAGCAGCTTCCCCTGGGCGGTCCTGTTCTTCGCCACCGGTGGCGCCATGGCTGCGTGGCGTCTGCGCGCGAAGTGTTGCGGTCTGCGTCACCGGCCATTGGCTGGTACGGCCATTATGCCCATCGCGAAGGCAGCCAGACCTGGTGGTCGAGGGCGCTCAGGCCCAGGGTCACGATGTGAAAATCGCGGGCCTTATCAGCATGGGCGAGAGTTGGCACAACAATCACCACGCCTATCCCGGGTCCGCAAGGCTTGCCTCTTGAGGCCCGGCCGGCAAATGATGCGGGTGGTGGCTGCTCTGCGCCTTTCCGCTCGGTTGGGCTGGCGTGAGAACTTCGTCGTGCCTGAGCATCTGCCGCATCGTCCGGCACTGCGCCGCGTCGCCGAGCGTGGCGAGGGTTGCCCGGTCCTGCTCCGCCTTTGTCGCCCGGGGCTGAATTCGTGAACCGCTGGTCTTCGATGATGAGCGGGATCTCACTGATCTTATAAAGCGTTCGCGCTTGCTTTATCCTCTCGCAATACGCTCTTTGTCGTCGCCTATAGCCTGAACGAGCAACCTCTTGTTTACGATGCCCACTTCTGGATCCTTCCTCTCAGCCGCCTTTCGCCGATCTGCGTCGGCCTTCACCGCTGGAGGCGGCTCGCCGCTCTTCAGCCTGGCTATCGCCTGGCATTAGCCATGTTGTCGTTCAGGCGTAGACCTCCCACGCGCGCATCGCGGACGTTCAGCAGGCTTCTGCCGTTGCGGCCGCTTTCCAGCGCTTCTGGTCGACCGTGGCGAAATCCTCGCAATGACGCCTCGGCGCCCGGCCGATCCATCGGTCGAGCCGTAAGACACGCGCGTAGGTCGCGCACGGGATACAGGGCGCTCGCGGGCGTCGCCATCATCGTCTTCGGCAGTGTTGTCTCCAGCCGTCGTACCTTCGCGCCGCCTTCATGGTTGGGGACTGTTCGTCCTCACGCCCTCACGGTTGGAATGACCGCAGCCTATATCGTTAATCGGGATGCAGATCTGGGTCGGCCCTTAACGAGGGTAGCCTTTGTGGGCGGCGGCGGGCCTGGGGTACTTCGCCCTGACTGTTCGCCGAGGGCCTGATGCCTGGTCCCATGGCCGCCCATTGGTGTCGCACCGCGGCTCCGATCCGGCCTGGGAATCATCGGCCACGCCTTGCTCTGCGCTGGCTAAGCCGGCGCGGCAAGTCTTTCTTCACGATTGCCTTGCTCCCAGCTGCTTTCGCCCTGGAGGCGGCATGTTCATCTGCCGTTGCAATCGCGACCGACCAGTCGATCGAGATTGCCGCTCCGCCTTCTAACAGTCTAAGCGCGTATTGATCAGCGATGATCTCTATTGCGTCCCCGCCTGGCTTTGGTCGGCCGTGTCGGACCTGCATATCCATCTGAGGCAGGATCCTTGGCAGTGGAGTTGGTGTGGAGCGGCTTGCTGGTTTTTCCACCGGCATTGCGCGCGGACGCATACGGCATGGAAGCCGGACTCGCCACCGCCTTGCTTTCGAGGTACTTCTGGTCAGCCCCCGGCCATGGGGCGAGATGAGCCCTTACCGGCGCGTACATGCGCCTCACTTGCACGGATATTTCGACACGGAGACATAAGCTGAGCCTCGACGAGCTTCCTGGGGCTCACTCGCCTTACCGTCCGAGCCTCGCACATCCTGCGCATCGACCCGGTTCTCTATTGGGAGCCCATAGCGCTGGGCCCTTCGGAGAGAATGCGCGCCGTGTTCTCAGGACATCAGGAATAGGGCTGAATGAGCGCCAGACGCTGCTCGAATCCTCGCAGCGCCGGCATCACCTCACGGCCCTCCAGTCTGATCGACATTACAAGGAGGCCGGATCTCCGCTTAATACAGCAAAGCAGCGCTAACGATCATGAAAGACGGATAGTGGAGCATGGGGCTGAAGGGGTTCCTCGTCGCGCTGTTGTCGGGCTGGTTGTTCAGCTGGGCCGGATCCTGGCGCCGCGGCGGCCGACGTCGGCGCGTTCGCGCGCGGCCAGGATCGCCGGCACCGTCGGCCATGCGCGGCTCGGTCCGCCATGACGGCGGGCGCTACCAGGTCACCGGCGGCGGCGCCAGCTGTCTGGGCGAGGCCGACGCCTTCCAGCCATGTCTGGACGCGGCGCTCGGGCGATCTCACATCGCCGCCAGGCGACGTGGCCTGGGACGCGGCCCAGCCCGAACAGCGATCCGGCACCGCGAGGCGGGTCTGATGGTCCGCCAGAACCTCAGCGCCGGCTTCGCCCTGACGCGGACGTCATGTGGACCACGGCGACGAGCTGAATCGCGGCTCCAGCACCGCGAGGCTGCAGGATGCTGAGGGCCGACCTCGCCAGATCACAAGCCGCGACGCAACGCCGACCTCCGCCCGGGTGCGGCTCGAGCGCGAGGGCGACCACGTCTAGCTCTCGATCGCCGGGCCGGACGGGCGGCTGGTCCACGCCGGCGGCAATTACCGGATCGCGACTCGGGCCCGAATATCATGTCGGCCTCGCCGTCTCACGCGCACTTTCCGATCTGCTGACCGAGACCGCGACAGCCTGCTCGAACGCGTCACTGATGGAGGTGCCCGTCCTCTCGCCGTTGTGCCGGACGTCCGGCTATCCGGCGCGGGTCAATGAATCGACGCTCGAAGTGGTGGGAGGTCGGTGGCGCGCGTAGAGCCGGCGGTGGACGCATCATTTCGACGGCAAGATCGAGGCGCTTCTGCAACCTGGAGCCGACAGACAACCAGCTCATTCAGCGCCAGTGGCCTGGCCGCATCTACCGGATCCCGGCCGCCGGCGGCGAGCCGGTCGTCAATCGACACCGGCCCCAACATCCGCAACAAACAACGATCACGGCATCTCGCCGGACGGGACCCAGCTCGTCATTTCCGACCAGCCGGAGGCCGACAATCTCTCGCGCATCCACGTCCTGCCGATCGCGGTCGGACGCGCGGCGCCTTGTCGTCGGGCGCAGCGATGCCCGCTCCTACTGGCACGGCTGGTCGCCGGACGGGCGGACCACTCGCCTATGTCCATGTCTCCGCCGACAACCGCGAGCTACGACATCTACACCGCGCGACCTCGCCGGCGGGCCGGAGCGGCCCCTGATCGCCGGCGAGGGCGTCGACGACGGGCCGGAATATTCGCCCGACGGTCGTTACATCTATTTCAACTCGACCCGGTCGGGCGCGATGCAGATCTGGCGGGCGCACTGCCGCCGACGGTTCCGGTCCTGAGCCGGTGACGCGCGACCCGGACTATCGCGACTGGTTCCCGCACTTCTCGCCGGACGGGCGCTGGATCGCGTTCGTCTCGTTCGGGCTCGATGTGGAGCTGGGCGACCATCCGCCTCAACCGCGACGTGATGCTCGAGGATCATGCCGGCGGACGGCAGCGCGCCGTCCCGCATTCTCACCCGCCTGTTCGGCGGCCAGGGCACGATCAACGTGCCGAGCTGGTCACCGGACGGCCGCTAGATCGCCTTCGTCAGCTACCGGCTGGTGCGCTGAAGATCCGGTCAGGGTTTCAGCACGACCGGGAGATCCAGAAAGCCACTTCCCGGGCATTGTCCCAGATCATCGAGATGATCCGCCAGCCCCATCGGCGTAAGCGCCGGAACAGCTGGATCGAGTTGACGCGCGGCGCTCGGGCTCCTCGTCGTCGGGCGATCGCCGCGCCTCGTAAACGCGCGACAGCATGGGCGATGTTGCCGGAACAGGTCGATGCGGCGGCCAATCTCGATCTCATAAATCATTCTCGGCGAAATAGGGCGTGGTGTCGTGCGAATAATCGTCGAGGCTCATGATCTTCATTACCGGCCGGCCATGCTCGTCGATGCTGAGTCCGGATCTGCCGCGCCTCGGGATGGAAAGCAGAGGGCCTGGCGCGACCAGTCGCGCGGTCCTCCGGACCGGAGATCATCGCATACATCTCGTCGACCGCGGCCGGAGATTTCTTTCCCGATCATTCATGCGCTTGCTCCGACGGACGGCTCGCTGAGCCGATTCTATCATGCACTCAACCGCCTACGCGCGAAGCTACCTGTTTTGGGGGTCTGGGGTGGCGAGTTCGTCCGAACTGGGGCAGCGCAGGTCGGCCGTTGATTTACGCGGTCGCCTTCGCCTCGGCGCGAAGCACCGGTCCGTAGAGCCGACCGATGCCGATGAGGGCGATGCCGAGGCCGAGGAAGGACAGGATTCGCCAGATCCCTTCGAGCTCGCTCGGCGTCGAAGATGAACACCTTCACGATCGTCGCGGTGAGCAGGATCAGGCCGGCGAGGCGCAGTGCCTGTCGGTGAGGCGGATGCCCGCCACCAGCATCCCGATCGCGACGGCAGCCCGGCCAGCGAATAGCCGTAGAACTCGGCGATCGGCATTTCGGGCCGGTCGGGATCGCGCCGTGGTGACCCTGGCGGACGAGCAGCATCGTGCCGGCGACCAGGGCGGCGAAGAAGGCGGCGAGCCAGAGGCCTGCGGAGCGGGTCGCCTGGCTCGACCGCCGCCGCGCCCGATAGAGCCAGAAGGCGCTGAGCAGATATACCGGGGCAGGATCGTGGTTGAGCACCGGCAGCGTCCCGACGAACTGGTCGGTCCAGGCTGGGTTGTGGAGGAGCGGCTGTCGAACCAGATCCAGCCGCGCGGCGGCGATGACGGTCAGCACGGTGCCGGCGAGCTTCGCCAGATCGTGGTCGAACTTCTGCCACGAGACGCGGGTCCGAACCTTGTCCGGAGGCAAGCAGCCAGCCGAGGACGAACAGTGGTTCTGGGTGAGAATGGTCCGCTCGACTGAGGCCGCGCGCGACAGAAGTCCTCCCAGCTGGCGAGACCGAATCGCCGCTTGAACCAGACGTAGAGCGCGGCGATCCGCGAGCAGGCCGGCGACGGCTGGCACGGCGTAGCGTTCGCCGATCCGCAGCGGCGGCAGGACGACGCGAAGTCCGAGCAGCAGCAGGGCCGGCAGCGCGAGCGAGTAGACCGCGTCAGAGCGCCGGTCGGCAGCGAGGATGCCCAGGCGCCGGCTCGCCGACGGCGCCGAGAGGAACGCCGGTCCCGATCAGCCCCGGCACCATCAGGACGGCGCGTGCCACGGCGATCGCCGCGGCAGCCGCCGCGACGAGGCCGAAGCGCGAAATCCCCGGAGCCGGCGCAAAAGCCGCGAACGCGACGGCGATCGCGCGACCACCAGCCAGCCGGCGGCGATCAGATCGCCGGGCAGGAGGTCCCATGCCGCGGCGCCGGCCAGTGCGCGCGCTGCGGTCGCACCGGACACATGAGCAGGCCGAGCGCCTTCGGCGCGCCGCTTGGCGGCGTCGCCGCGGTTCAGCCAGAGGCGATGCCGCCGGCGCGGCCGCGAGGTGCGAAGCATCCAGGCCGCCCCGCAGGCCGGCCGCTCGAGCAGCTCGGGCCGGGCCGCGCGAAGAGATCAGGGCCGGGCCGGCCAGCTCGGCGCAGGCGATCGCCGTCCACAAGGTCCGGTCGCGCCACAGCGCGAGCGCGATGCCGCCGAGGCCGAAGATGATGGCGGATTCCGGCCGCGGCGTAGGTCGACCCGCTCGTCCTTCCCGGTCGCCTTGGCGAGCAGCAGCAGGAGCGCCAGGAGGAGGGCGAGCGGCGGCCCGCGGCCAATATTCCCGGCGAAGGGCGGCGAGCGATCATGCTGGCCGCGGCGAGCAGTCCGTAGAGCTTCCCAGCCCTGCGGGCCGAGATCGGCCCGCGCCACCAGCGCCGACCGCATCAGGACGACGCCGATCGCCATCGGCTGCATCAGCGCCAGCCACCGGCCGCGGCCCGGACGGGAGCAGGGGAGGCGGCGAGCGCGAGCAGGGGATGATGAAGACGGCGGCGGCTGACGTCGCGCCCTTCCGGGCGGCCGCGACGACAGCCAGGCGCTCCATTGGAAGCTCAGCCCCGACCGCGACGGCGGCGAGGCCAGGTCCGCGCCGCGGCGCCAGGCGAGCAGGAACGAGAGGCGACGTCAGAGCAAGGCGGGGTAGACGAGCAGGCGGACCGCGCCGGCGTTCGGGTCGCCGACCAGCATCGGCGTCAGGAAGCCGCCGACAAGGCCCATCAATCGCGGTCGGCGCGCCATGTCGCGAAGCGAGAGGACCAGCGCCAAAGCGCCGCCTACCGCGGCCATCAGCGCGCCGGTGGTCGCCGGATCGATCAGGGCGCGTAGAGCGTGTAGGTGCCATAGACGGTCGCGTAGAGCACGGCGATGCCGGCGCCGGTCAGCGCCTGGGCGATGGGGGATCGTCTGAGAGCAGCCGCCCGCGCCTTGCATATTCGCGCCGCGCCGAGCAGAACGAAGCCGAAGGTGCGGCGGCGATCATCCTCAGCGTGCGTCACCAGCCCGATCCTCGATCGAATATTTGATCAGAAGATGGCGGCGAGGACGAGGGTGATGCCGCCGAGCCAGATCAGCAGCTTGCCGGCGACCGATCGCTCGAACAGCGCGCCGAGCGTTTCCCTTCTTCGCCCCGCCTTCCTGGAGACGACGCCTCATCGACCGGGCGCCTGGATTTCTCCACGCGTTCCGGCACTTTCGTGTAGCTGACGGCATAGGTTGCGGCCGGCCAGGCTCCGGCTCGGGCCGGGTTCCGGTCGTCGCAGCACGGCACGTTGGTGACCGGCGCGGGCGCAGGCTCCGCGCCGGTCACGGCCGCGCCGCCGGCCATCGCGCCGAGGTGCTGATCTGTCCGGCCTATCCGCCGCGCTTCAGATCCTGGTTCGAGACCCAGAGGGCGAAGAGGCCGCCGAGCAGGATGAGGATGATCAGTTCCATCGGCGGCGATCAGGTCCGCGCCGGCGGAGCGGCGGCCGGTGCGACCGGCAGCCGGATTGATTTGCCGCTCGCCAGGCGCATCCCCTCCCCTTCCGCAGCCACCATAAGCGAGGCGGATCGCGCCTGTCTGCCCTGGCGCGCTTGGCTACCCGGCGCGACGGCGCTTGCGCATGACCAGGGTCGGCCAGTCGCCGCGCTCGATGCATGCGGGTGAGCCATCAGGCCCTGGCGCGCGATAGGCGGCGGCTACGGTGGCGGCCTGGTGGTCGAGCAGGCCGGCGAGGATCAGCCGGCCGCCGGGCGCGAGCGCCGCCGGCCACCGCGCCGGCGCGAGGTCGATCAGCGGCCCGGCGAGGATGTTGGCGATGATGAGATCGTAGGGCGCCCGCGCCTGCAGCCGCCGATGGGCGAGCCCGGCTGCGACCGCGAGTTCGAGCCGCGGCGCGGCCCGCGGCCCAGCCGGATCCGGTTGATCGCGGCATTCTCCGCCGTCACCTCGATCGCGACCGGATCGATGTCGGAGGCGATCGCCCGCGCCGCCGGCCACAGCCGCATCGCCGCGAAGGCGAGCAGGCCGGTGCCGGTGCCGATATCGGCGAGATTGGTGAAGCGCGCGCCGCTCGCTTCGCAGCGCGGTCGAGCGCGACCAGGCAGCCGGTCGTGGTCTCGTGCTGGCCGGTGCCGAAGGCGCGGCCGGCGTCGATCTCGAAGGCGATGGCGCCCGCCGGCACTGCGATCGCGATGGGCCGGCGTGTGACGAAGAAGCGGCCGGCGCGGATCGGCTCGAGCCCCTGCTGGCTCAGCGTCACCCAGTCCTCGTCGCCGACGCGTTCCGGCCATCGGCTCTGGTCGCCTGCCGCGCTGGGCACCAGCGCGGTGAGCAGCGCTTCAGCATCGCGCACTCGGCCTGGTCTCGAAATAGGCGTCGAGCCGCCATGCGTCGGCTGTCCGTCGGCTTCGCTGGTGACCAGCACCGGCGGCGATCGAGCAGCGCGAACGGGGCGATGTCCTCGCTCAGCGCCTCGGCCTCCGCCTTGGTGCAGGGCAGGGTGACCCTCCAGCGTCACCGCAATCTCCTCGTCGAGCTGCCGCGCGATGGTGGAGTCCAGCTCGCAGCCTCCACCGCAGCTGCTGGATCCCTCGATGCGGGGGGATTAGCATCGACAAAGCTCGCCCCATTGACGTCGATCGACCGCGCCGGTCGCCGAGGCCGGCGCGTCGGCGGCGAGCCAGCGCACCGTCTCGGCAATCTCGCCGGTGGTCGCCGGCCGGCCGAGCGGGATGTCGGCCAGGAGGACGGGCCGCCGCGGCTGGCGATATAATCCTCGACCATGCCGGTGGTGGTGAAGCCCGGGCAGACGCGTGAAGGCGTAGATGCCCTCGCCGGCATAGGCCGCGCGCGATCGATCTTGGTCATCGCCGACCATGCCGGCCTTGGACGCGGCATAATGCCAGTGATCGGGGCTGTCGCCGCGGATAGGCGGCGCGGCTGGCGACGTTGACGATCCGCCCGCCGCCGCCCTGCGTCCCGGAAATGGAGCACGGCGAGGCGGCAGAGCTCGGCCGCGGCAGCAGATTGACCCGCATCGTCCGCTCCCATTGCGCGATCCACGTCGTCGGATCGGATCGATCGGCGCCGCCTCGAAGATGCCGGCATTGTTGACCAGCACGTCGATCCGCCCGTCGAGCTGCCGCAGCGCCTCGTCCCAGAGCCTCTCGGCGACGCCCGGCTGAGCGAAGGTCGGCGGCGATCCGACCGCGGCCGCCTCGTGGTCGGATGGCCGACGACTCGCTGGGTACGCGACACGCGGCTTCGAGGATCGACGCGCCGATGCCCGGCTGGCGCCGGTGACGAGGATGTGGAGAGGCTGGGTCATGGGGCGCGGATAGAGCCGCGGCGCGCCGGAGGGAAAGCCCAGCTAGCCGTCACCTCGCTGAGAGGCTTCGGTGGTGAGACCAATCACCAGCCTGAGCGGGCGGAGAGACCAGCTGGCGAGCTCGTCCCGGACGACTCACAGCGGTCCGATCGCGTCGCGGATGCCACAGCAGTGAGTGTGCGCGTCTACGCCGCGAAGGTCTGGACGAACTCTGCCGGCGCTGGCCTTGAACCGCGCCATCTGCTCGTCGACCTCGCCGAAGTTCTCTCTCGACCTCGTCGATCTCGCTGGCGACGCTTCTCGGTGTCGGCAGCGGATCGCGGCGATGGTCGAACGACATCGAGATCGGCGGCGAGCGCGGTCTCGTCGACCGCGGCGGTGATCATCGTCACCGTCTGCGCCTGCATCTCCATCGCCTTGCGGATGCGGTCGGCGCTGGTCTGCACCTCCTCGACCGTGTCGCTGATCGAGTCGTTGGCCTCGACGCGTCTGCTTGGTCGCGGTCTGGATGGCGGCGATCTTGGCGGCGATGTCGTCGGTCGCCCGCGCGGTCTGGCTGGCGAGGCTCTTCACTTCCTGGGCGACGACCGCGAAGCCGCGGCCGGCGTCGCCGGCGCGGGCCGCCTCGATCGTGGCGTTGAGCGCGAGCAAATTGGTCTGGCCGGCGATGTCGCGGATCAGGCCGAGGATCGATCTGATCGCCTCGACATGGGCGGACAGCGCCTGGCTGACCTCGACCGCCTTCGCCGGCCTGATCGCCGGCGCGGGTGGCGACGCCGGCGGCGACCTCGACCTCGCTCCGGGCTTCCTCGATCGCGCATGATCAGGCCGGCCGCGGTCTGCGCCGCCTCGCGCATCGCCACCGCCGACTGCTCGGCTGCGGCGGCGACCTCGCTGGTCTTGCCGAGCATGCCGCGCGCGGCCTGGCTGGCCTCGGACGCCTGGCCGCTGGACCCGGCGGCTGCCGCTCGCGGTCCGCTCGACGACGCTCATGATTTCTGGTTGAACTCGTCGCCCTGCTGCCGGCGACGCTCGTGCTCGGCGATCGCGCCAGAGCCGCTCGTAATGGGCGGAATAGACCTCGACCTCGAGCACGGTCGCGCGGGTGAAGGCGGCGGTCAGGCGGGCGCACCGTTCCGGCTCGTCCTTGGTCCTCGTCGACGATGATCCAGCTGGGCGGCGGCGGAACGCGCGGCGCTGCCGACGAAGATCGCGGTCAGCGGCACGCCCGCGGAGGTCGCCGCCGCAACATGCTGCCCGGCCGCGATCGAGCCATTCGCTGATCGTGCAGGTTGCAGTGTGCGCATTCCAGATAGGGACCGATCCGTTGCGACATCTCGCCGGATCTTGGTCTCGCTCGAGCGGGCTCTTGAGGCTCAGGCGCACGGCCATATTCGACCCAGAACTCGCGGGCGATCGCGTCCTGTCCGGCGCGATCAGCGTCCAGATCTCGCGACAATCGTCTGAGAGGCGAGCCATCCGGATCGAACAGCTTGATCCGACCCTGCAGATTCGATGTCTTCGCTTTGCGCCTTGCACGGCCATTGCGCAGCTTCCCTGGTGATCCGTTCCGGGCGCTCGTAAGGGCCAAATGGTTAAGATGGTGTTGAGTGAGCCGGACCTCTGCAGATCAGCCTCTGCCTGTGCCGCTTGCAACGCTCCGCTTTCGGCCTCAAAGCGGCGCAATCTGCCCAAGGGGGACTTTTCATGCATCGAAATCCGGGCGGCCACTGTCGCCCCATCTGCACCGTCTGGAAATGGGGGCCGCACATGCTTGTTTCGATCCTCCACCAGCGTCACCGGCACCGGCCTCGCCATCGTCGGCGGCGGCGTCTTCGTCTGGTGGCTGCTGCTGCCGCCGCCGACGGCAGCGAAGCCTACTGCCTCCTTCGCCGGCTGGGCGACCTGGAAATGGTCGCTGATCGTCTGGATCGGCCTGACCTGGGCCTTGTTCCAGCACATGTTCTCGGGCCTGCGCCATTTCGTCATGGACGTCGGCGCCGGCTATGAGCTCAAGACCAACCGGATCCTGGGCGACCTTGTCGGTGGTCGGCGCGATCGCGCTGACCGCCGCGCTCTGGGCCTGGATCATCTGGGGAGGACGGCATGAGCGCCGCAAGCGAGGGACAGGGTGGCACGAGCATGGAGACCCGCTCGGCAAGGTCCGCGGCCTCGGCGCGTCGGGCGAGGCGCCGATCATTGGTGGCTGGAGCGGCTGACCTCGCTCTCCACCTTCCTCCTCTTCATCTGGTTCGGCGTGTCGCTGCTGCGGCTGCCCGACGCTCGACCATCGCACCATCACCGAATGGCTTGCCGACGCCGCTCGTCGCCGGTGCCGATGCTGCTGCTCGTCGTTTCGACCTTCTGGCATCTGAAGCTCGGCCTCAGGTCGTCGTCGAGGATTATGTCCATGACGCGGGCAGCAAGTTCTTCTCGATCGTCCTCATCAACTTCGCCAGCGTGTTCGCCGGCGCGCCCTGGCGCCTGTTCGCGGTGCTGAAGATCGCGCTCTGGGGAGCCCGGCCTGATGGCGCGCCGGCCTATCAGATCGTCGACCACACCTACGACGTGGTCGTCGTCGGCGCCGGCGGCGTCGGGCCTGCGCGCGACGCATGGGCGCGGCCGAGAAGGGCTGAAGACCGCCTGCATCACCAAGGTCTTCCCGACCCGCAGCCACACCGTGGCGCGCGCAGGGCGGGATCGCCGCGCAGCCTCGGCAACATGGGCCCGGACCACTGGACCTGGCACATGTACGACACGGTCAAGGGCTCCGACTGGCTCGGCGACCAGGACGCGATCGAATATATGGTCCGCGAGGCGCCGGCGGCGGTCTACGAGCTCGAGCACTGCCGGCGTGCCGTTCAGCCGCACCAACGACGGCAAGATCTACCAGCGCGCCGTTCGGCGGCATGATGCAGAACATGGGCGAGGGCCGCCCGCCCAGCGCACCTGCGCCGCCGCCGACCGCACCGGCCACGCCATGCTGCACGCGCTCTACCAGCAGAGCCTGACGCTACGACGCCGACTTCTTCATCGAATATTTCGCGCATCGACCTGATCATGGACGGACGGCGCCTGCCGCGGCGTGGTCGCGCTGTGCCTCGACGACGGCAGCATCCACCGCTTCCGCGCCCAGGCGGTGGTGCTGGCGACCGGCGGCTATGGCCGCGCCTACTTCACCGCGCACCTCGGCCCATACCTGCACCGGCGACGGCAGCGCGCATGGTGCTGCGCGCCGGCCTGCCGCTGCAGGACATGGAGTTCGTCCAGTTCCACCCGACCGGCATCTACGGCGCCGGCGTGCTGATCACCGAGGGCGCGCGCGGCGAGGGCGGCTATCTGACCAATTCGAGGGCGAGCGCTTCATGGAGCGCTACGCGCCCACGCGCCAAGGACCTCGCCAGCCGCGACGTCGTCTCGCGCTCGATGGCGATGGAGATCCGCGAGGGCCGCGGCGTCGGCCCGCACAAGGACCATATCTACCTCCACCTCGACCATATCGATCGCGAAGATCCTCGGCCGAGCGGCTGCCCGGCATCACCGAGATCGGGCAAGGTCTTCGCCGGCGTCGACCTGACCCGCCAGCCGCTGCCGGTCGCGCCGACCGTCCATTACAACATGGGCGGCATCCCGACCAACTTCCACGGCGAGGTCGTCACCCTCAAGGACGGCAATCCGGATGCCGTCGTCCCCGGCCTGTTCGCGGTCGGCGAGGCGGCCTGCGTCTCGGTCCACGGCGCCAACCGGCTCGGCTCGAACTAGCCTGATCGACCTCGTCGTCTTCGGCCGCGCCGCCGGCCTCAGGCTCGCCGAGACGGTCGAAGCCAAGGCCGCAGCGCAGCCGCTGCCCAAGGACGGCGCCGGACCTCGCGCTCGACCCGCCTCGACAAGTTCCGCTTCGCCGCCGGCGGCTCGCCCGACCGCCGAGATCCGCACCGAGATGCAGCGCAGCGATGCAGGCCCATTGCGCGCGTCTTCCGCACCGACGAGGTGCTCGACGAAGGCGTCGCCGAGCTGCACGCAGACCTACACAGCGCATGGCCGACATCCAGGTCACCGACCGCAGCCTGATCTGGAACACCGACCTGATCGAGACGCTCGAGGCTCGACAATCTGATCGGCCAGGCCAGCGTCACCATCCACGGCGCCGCCAACCGCAAGGAAGCCGCGGCGCCCATGCCCACGAGGACTATCCCAATCGCGACGACAAGAACTGGATGAAGCACACGCGTCGCCTGGTTCGACGGCTGGGGCGGCAGAGGCGGCGACGTCCGGATCGACTACCGCCCGGTCCACGAATACACGCTCACCGACGAGATCGAATATATCAGAAAGCGAGGGTCTATTGAGGATCGCTGCCCTCAGGGCTGCTTCGATATTCCTGATCTGCCTGCTGCCGTTGGGCGCTGGTCTCTTTTCTACCCGAACCTCCCTCCCGCCCTATGTCGACGCGGCCGCGCCAGGCGACTCTTCATGTCGGTCGATTCTGGCTCCGCCGAGTGCGCCGGAGGGGCTGGTATCGGGGCATGGACGCCCTCAGGACTTTCCGATATCCCTTGATGAACACCGGCGCTGCGCGCTCGCTCTGTTCTCGCTGAGGCGCGCTGACCATTCTGCTCGCCGCGCGCGAGCGTTGGACAACCCGCCTGTCCGACGATCACGCGCCGAGCCGGACGCCTGGTTTCGTTCTGGGCGTGGCGGCGACCCTCGCGGTCATCTGGGCGTCAGCCGCTCACTCGAAATCGAATTGCGTCGTCAATATTTTCCCTGGTGCGCCGATTCGATCGCCATTCCGATATTCGGGGCCTGGGTGGGAGGAATGATCATGTTGGTCACCTTCCTTGTCGCTGGAGTGGTAGTCAGCACTGTTTTTCGGTCACTTCCGGCGCCGCTGGTATTCTCTGGGACGCTTCAGGCCCTAGCTGCGCTCCCTGGCTCTGGACCAGCGCCGCCGGACTGGTGGTTAGCGCGATGATCCTGACAACATTGCACTGTCGGCGCCGACGGCGACCTTCTGGTTATCCGTCTTGCGTTGTTGGCCTCTATCCTGACCTGCCACGCGCGCCGCGGCACTATTATCCGAGACTGAACTGGCCGACCGCAGCACGGTCTGCAGTAGAGAGAACGGTATGGACCGGTCGACGCGCCTCGCCTTCCTGCTGCTGATCCTCGCCCAGGCCGCGCATTCGGTCGAGGAATATGCGTTCCGGCTCTACGACCTGCTCCCGCCGGCGCTTCCTCGCCGATCTGTTTGGCTTCGACCGGCCGGTCGGCTTCGCCGTCTTCAACATTGGCATCGTCCTGTTCGGCCTGTGGTGCTGGTTCGCGCGGGTCCGGCCGCAGCATCGCTCGGCGCGCGGCTTTGCCTGGTTCTGGGCCCTGCTCCGAGCTCGGCAACGGCCTCGGCCATCCCGGCCTGGCGCTGCTGGCGGGCGGCTATTTCTCCGGTCCTCACCGCGCCATTCCTGCTCGCGGCCGGCGGCTGGCTGGCGCTTCGCCTGATCCGACGTGACGCCCGGATGACGGCCCGCGTCCTCGTCATCGGCGGCTATGGCAATTTCGGCTCCTACATCGCTCGCGCGCTCGGCGACGTCGAGATCCGGCTTCTGATCGCCGGCCGCTCGCAGGCGAAGGCCGGGCGTTCATCGCCGGCCTCGATGCCGCCAACCCGCCCGAGGCGCATGCGCTCGCGACATTTCCGGCGATCCCGGCCCGGCAATCGCGGCGGCCGCGGCCGGCATCGTCATCCACAGGTCGGCCCGTTCCAAGGCCAGGACTCATCGCGTCGCCGAGGCCTGCATCGCCGCCGGCGCGCACTATCTCGACCTCGCCGACGCCGCGCGCCTTCGTCACCGGCATCGGCGCTCGACCGAAGGGCGAAGCAGGCCGGCGTCGCCATCGTCGCCGGCGCCAGCTCGGTGCCCTGCCTCAGCGCCGCGATCGTCGACCATTACCGGCCGTCATTCGCGCGGCTCGATGCGGTCGACTACGGCATCAGCGCCGCCCAGCAGACCAATCGCGGCCTCGCCACCGCCTCGGCCGTCCTCTCCTACATCGGCCGGCCCTTCACCACCCTGGAGCATGGCGAATGGGTCACCATTCACGGCTGGCAGGACTCCACGCCGAGACCTATCCGAGCTCGGCCGCCGCCTGTTCGGCAATTGCGACATTCCCGATCTCGACCTGTTCCGGCCCGCTATCCCGACCTGAAGTCGGTCCGCTTCGGCGCCGGCCACGAAGTCGCCCTGCTCCACCTCGGCACCTGGGCGCTGAGCGGCGCTCGTCCGCGCCCGTCTGCTGCCCCCGCTCGACCGTTTTTCAGGCGCCTGCTCGGCGCGAGTTCCCTGTTCGACCGCTTCGGCATCAGCCGCAGCGGCCTGCACATGGTCTCACCGGCGCCGACGCCGCGGGCCGCGAGAAAAGGATCCGCTTCTTCCTGATCGCCCCGCTCCGGCGACGGCCCCAACATGCCGTGCATGCCGGCCATCCTGCTCGCCCGCCGCCTCGCCCGCGGCGAGACCGATCGCGCCGGCGCGCGCCTGCCTCAGACCTCATCGCGCTCGACGAATATCTCGAAGCGCTCGGCCGGCCCCGACGTCTCGGTCATTGTCGAGGAGGATGGCGACGATGGCTGATTTCGACCGACCCCCTTTTCCTGGCGCGACGATCCCGGCCGTCCCCGATTTCGACGATTCGAAACCGCTGTTCGTGTTCGACGGTGTCTGCGTCCTCGCTCGACCGGCGCCGCCTTCCTGATGCGCCGCGACAGGAAGGGCGGGTCAACTGGCCTCGGCCCAGTCGCCGCTCGGGGCGGCGCTCTACCGCCATTTCGGCCTCGCCATGGACGACACCCTACGCTGTTCCTCCACCGCGGCCGGGCGTTCTCGAAGCGCCGGCTATTTCGAGCTGTTCACCTTTCTCGGCGGCTGGTGGCGCGTCCTCAACGTCGGCAGGATCGTCCCCGAACCTGTCCGCGACTGGGTCTACGACCGCGTCGCCGCCAACCGCTGCAACTGGTTCGGCAAGACCGAAATGTGCGCCCGGCTCCAGCGAGGATCAGCGGCCGGCGGCTGATCGGCTGAGCCGGCTTGCAGGCCACGCCGTTGAAGCCGAAATGGGTGAAGTGTGTCGGCCTCGACGTCATATTCGACGCCGAAGAAGGCCGGGCCGCCGTCGCAGACCATGACCGGTTCCCGCCGCCACTGGTCGGGATCCGGCGATACTTCGTCGGCCGAGCGCGGATAGAAATTCCCGTAGAGAAACCGGCGGCCGCCGCGGATCGAGGCCGACATATTGGCGTCGCCATCCCTGCGGCGCCCGCGACCAGTCCGGCGCGCCGTCGGTTTCTGCGCGGCCAGCGCCGCCGGCAGCGCCGCCTCGAGCGCGGCGCGATGTCCGGCCGCCCCGGGCTGCCGAGGCTCGATCTCGCCGCTCGCCGGAACCGCGCGCTGAACATTGATGCAGCGACGAGGCTCGCCTGGCTGCTCGGAAGCACGACCGCGTCGGCCGGAATGCGACGGCCCAGCCACCCTGCAGATCTGGCGCAGGCGAGCAGGACGAGGCAGAGGCAAGCTGGAAGCGCCGCATAGCCATTGCCTAGCATGTCCGGACGTTGCGGGTCAGAAGCCTGCGAGTGGCGACCGAACGCCCCGGCTTGACTTGCGCCGCGCCAGATGGAGTCTTGCGCCGATGGGCGAAGGATGCGCGCCTTTGTGAACCTGCTCGCGGCGGCGGCGATGGTGCCGCCGTGCGTGGCCTCTCGTCGCATCGTACCAGCCGCCCGCTCCACACCGCCCAGCCGTCGCCCTTGCTCGTCGGCGCCGGCACCGCGCCCGAGATCAGCGCGCGCGCCGATGCCGGCACCCAGATCGAGCAGAACCGCGCGCCCGCCGACGTGCTCGCCGAGCACCGCAAGCTCGACCGCGGCCTCGCCGCGCTCTTTGCCCGCCACCGGCCCGGCACCGCGACGCCTTCGTCGTCTCGATCGCGCTCGACAGCGATCCGGTCTTCGGCCGCGAAGCGCGCGCCGCCGACGTCCTCCAGCGCCGCTACAGCGCCGCCGGCCACCGTACCATCGTCCTTGCCGGCAGCGACGGGCGCGGCGCCGAAGCGCCTTGCCGCGCGGCACACCGGGTTCACGCTCGCCATCGCAGCTCGCTCCGCATCGCCGAGCTGATGGACCCACGCGAGGACGCTCTGATCTCTACACGACCAGCCATGGCAGCCCGTTCGGCCTCTATTACAACGATGCCGACAACGGCTTCGGCGCGATCTCGCCGACCCGGATGCGGACGATGCTCGACACGCTCGGCCTGCGGAACCGCCTGCTCATCCTCACGCGCCTGCTATGCTGGCATATTCGTGCCGCGCGCTCGCCGACCAGTGCGATCGTCACCGCCGCCTCGGCCGAGCGAACCTCGTTCGGCTGCGCCGCCGTGACAATGATTCGGACCTTCTTCGGCGACGCCATGGTCAACCGCGCTATGCGCCGCCCGCAGCCGCTCGCGCGCCGCCTTCGTCGAGGCGCAGGGCCTGCAGTCGCCACCTGGGAGGCCCAGTGACCACCCTCCCTGGCCGCAGATCGACGTCGGCGCCCAGGCCGCACGCTGGCTCGGCCCGCTCGAGCAGCGCATGCCCCGCGCCGAGACCAGCCCGGTCGGCCGCCCGCCATCGAAACCAGCCAGGCCGCCGCCGCATCGCGCTGACCTCGTCCATTTGGCTCTGCAAACTCCGCTCTCTCCTGAGCTGGTCGAAGCGACGCTCTTTTCTTGCTTCCTTGAGAACAGAGAGGGGGCTTCGGCAGGCTAGCCCGAACGGGGTCGGTGGCAGAGAATGGGCTTCGTCGAAGCGGGATCGACGCGCCCGCTGAGAAGCGCCTCACGGACCACTCCGTCCGCTAGCTTTCTTCGATCGGGGACGATTGAGGAATGTGGGGCGTGACCATGCGCGGGCTGACGTGCGCAGATTGGCCGCCGCCTTTGCTCGCCTTGCTCGCCTTTGCGTGACAGGCTCAGACGCGCCGCAACCGAACTGGCATCTCGATGCCCGGGCACCTTCGAGCCCAATCGCGGACCTGACGGCAAGCAGCATCTTCCCTCGATGCGCCGACGGCCTGATCCTGGTCGACACCGGCCGCCATCCCGCCTCATCGCGACCGGCTGCTCGCTTATGCGGCCGAGCGCGGCCGGCCCATCGTCGCGATCTTCAGCACCCACTGGCTATCTCGACCACAGCACCGGCAATGCCGAGCTCCGCGCACGCTTCCCGCAGGCGCCGCTCTACGCCACCAATGCGATCGACGGCGCCCCGTGGCTGGCTTCCTCCGCGACAGCCGCACGCAGATGGAAGGCCTCCCCTGCTGCCGGACGGATCCCGCCCGAACGCGAGGCCGAAGTCCGCACCCGCTTCCTCGACGTCATGGACCATTCCGATTTCTCCGCCTCGACCCGCGCCGGTCCTGCGCTCGGCGGACATGGTGATCGGCCGCCGCCCGCTGCGGGTGAACGTCGCGCCACACGCCGCCACCGAGGCCGATCTGTGGATCCATGACGCCGCCGCCGGTCCGTCATCGCCGGCGACCTCGTCGTCGCCGAGGTGCCGTTCATGGACACCGCCTGTCCGAAGGCTGGCGCCGCGCTCATCGATACGCTCGCCGCCACCCGGTTCACCACCACTGATCCCCGGCCATGGTGCGCCGATGGACCATGCCGTCTTCCTCGCCCGGCGCACCGCCTTCAATAACTTGCTCGACTCGCCGCCTCCGACCGCGACCGCGCCCAGTGCATCGCCGGCTGGCGTGCGACGCACGCCCGCTTCATCGGGCGCCGGCCGCGAGGCGATGATCGACGAGATGACTGGCTATTATATCGACACCCGCCTGCGCAGCGCGCGGAGGAACGGGGCGAGATATTGCTGAGCTGACTGTCCTCCCCTGTTCGCGAAGCTCGATGGGGAGGGGACCATCGAAGCGTGGTGGAGGGACAATACCGCCGATGGCCCTCCACCGGTTCCGCGGTCCCTGAACAGGTCGCCGCGTCCCCCAGACGCGGCTGGGGGTGCACCTCCTCACCTCGTCATCCCCATGAGCCCGTCACAGGGACGGAATCGCTGCACCTGCGAAGATTCTTCTTGCACCGCGGCATCAATCGCGGAATTCCGGGATGGGGCAAAGCTGCTCGCATTTCATAGAAGTTCCCATCGTCAGCGCGGGGCGGGGAGCGGGGCGATCCGATCGGGTCGCCACAGGCAATGGTGCCGCCCGACAGGCCAATTCCGGTCCTGTCGAGGGCGGCTTTTCTTTGGCTGGAGGATGCTGATGACTCTCTCCACAAACCTCACCACCGGGCCGGCGGGAGCAACCGGGTCGCCGGCGCCGCGAATGGCGCATGCCGGGGCGCGCCGCCCTGGTGCTGCTCGCGGCGGGGCTCTGGTCCGTCCCCGGCCGCGGCGCAGATCGCACCCATTCCGGTCGGCGGCGGTTTCACCCTCCGGCCCGCTCGCCGACGCCCGGCTGCGCTATGAGCATGTCGACCAGGCCGGCACTCGCCGAGTCCGCGGACCGCGCTGACCGCGCGGGCTGCGGACCGGGCTCGAGGCGGCCACTGCCTCCGGCCTCTCGCTGCTCGCCGAAGCCGAGGCGACGCTGCCGATCCTCGCCGACTACAGTCAGCGGCACCAACGGCCGCCCGCTTTCCCGATCGTCGGCGACCCGATCAACGTCGAATTGAACCGCCTCCAGCTCCGTTACCGCCCGCGCGAGGGCGATGCCGGGCACGCTCGGCCGGCAGCGGATCGAGGCTCGACGACCAGCGCTTCGTCGGCTCGGCCGGCTGGCGCCAGAACGAGCAGACCTTCGACGCCGTCCGGCTCGAGGCGCGGCCGGGCCCGTTCAGCCTCGACCTCGCCTACGCCTGGAGCGTCCGCACGATCTATGGCATCACCGCGCAGGACCTGCCGCCCGGCGCCAGCAACAGCGCAGGCGATCGATGGCGACAATGTCTTCGCCGGGGCGGGCGTCACTCTGGGACCGGTCCAGGCCCGCGCCTTCGCCTATTCTGGTCGACCAGGATGAGCCCGGGCGGCGGCAATTCTCGAGCCAGAGCTACGGCCTGCGCGCGACCGCCGCCCCTTCCCGCTCAGGTTCGGCGCGGCTCAACTTCGCCGCCAGCTACGCCCGCCAGTCCGATCATGCCGGCAATCCCGGTGATTATTCGGCCGATTATGTCGCGCTCGAGGCTGGGGCAGCCTGTCCGGCTTCACCCTCACCGCCGGCTATGAGGAACTCGGCGCCGACGAGGGCGCCGCCTTCACCAGCTTCCCAGACCCCGCTCGCCTCCCTCCACAAGTTCAACGGCTGGGCCGACAAGTTCACGGTCACCCCGCCCGACGGCCTCCGCGATCTCTAGTTTCACCCTCGGCCACAATTTCACCGAGCTGCCGATGCTGCCCGGCCTGCAGGCGGGAGATCACCTGAGCACGGCTTCACCAGCGACCGGCTCGGCCGCGATTACGGCCAGCGCAATGGGACGCCCAACTGGGCTTCCGCATCCGCCGCGCCCGGCTGCTGGTCAAATATGCCAACTGCCAGGCCGACGGCTTCGCCACCGACACCGAGAAGGTCTGGCTCCAGCTCGGAATGGTCGCTCTGTGGAGCATAACCTTCCGGCGATAGCCGAAAAAGCAGTAGAGCCGCGCGGAGACGCGGGAACGCGGGAGCTCCGGCGGTAACCCGCTCCTCCGCGCTCGCCTCCATGCCTGGCGTGAGTAATCGATCTGTCGTAGCGGCTGTATGCCGACGCGCGAGCGCGACTCTCAGGCCTCCGGGTCTCTGCGCGAGGTATCACGGAGGAGCTCAGAACTTGCTCATGCCGCTCACGGCCGCCTTCGCCATGATCTCGTCTCATGTCCACCGCACTCGCCGCTCCCCTTCAATCCGGCAAATCGGCATGCTTGACGACGAACCGTGCATGAATTACGACGAACTGAGTTCAACCATGGGAGTGACTCTATGTCTGCGTTGACCGCCGACCGGTCTCCGGGGCGCCAAGCTCGGCCTGGCCCTGCTGATCGGGTTCCTGCTTTCCTTCCCGCTCTTCACCGTCTGGCTGCTCGTCTACGACCGCCAGCAGCAGTCCGAATATCGCCCAGGCCTCGATCGCCGAGGGCTGGGGCGGCCGCAGACCATCTCCGGTCCCCTCCTCGTCATTCCCTACCAGGTCACCGCCACCGAGACGAAGATCGAGAATGGCCGGCAGGTGACCAGCACCCGCACCACCTGGCGCGAACTCACCCTGTCGCCCGGGGCCGGTCGCCCTCGACACCCAGGTCAACCCGGAACGGCGCCAGCGCTCGATCTACGAGGTCGTCGTCTACGACGCCGACGTCGCCGGCCAGGCCCGCTTCGCCATCCCCCAGGATCTGTCCCGCTTCGACGTCGAAGTCGCCGACCTCGATCTGTCGCGCGCCCAGCTGCGCTTCGGCCTCACCGATCCGCGCGGCCTCGGCGCCAATCCGCGGGTCAGCGCCGGCGGCCGGACGCTTGCGGCTGCAGCCGGGCGGCGGCGGCGGCAGCCCGGGCTTCTTCGCCCGCTCAGACGCCCGCTCGCTGCTCGCCAGCCCTCTGGTCGTCGAATTCGCCTACGACCTGCGCGGCAACCGCTCGCTCGGCCTCGCCCCGGACGCCGGAGACACGCGCATGGCGGCTCAAATCGTCCTGGCCGCATCCGAGCTTCCAGGGCAGCTTCCTGCCCGAGCAGAGGGCTGGTCAACGCACAGGGCTTCGACTCGATCTACCGGGTCGGCAACCTCGCGCTCGGCCGCGAGCTGGTCACCACCAGCGACCTCGGCACCGCCTCCACCGCGGCGCCGCCGCCGACCGACCGTCCACCGAGCCCTACAACATGAGCCCGGGCGAGGCCCGCAATGCCCCGCCGCAGCAGAGCGGCGCCCGCCAGCCTCGCCCAGGTCAGCCTGGTCGAGCCGGTCGACCTCTATTCGCGGGTCAACCAGCTCGGCCAAGTACGGCTTCCTGTTCATCGGCTTCACCTTCCTCGCCTTCCTCCTGTTCGACGTGATCGGCGGCGTCCGCGTCTCCGCGGTCGAATATCTGCTGGTCGGCGCCGGCCTGGTCCTGTTCTTCGTCATGCTGCTCGCCTTCGCCGAGGTGATCGGCTTCGCCTTCGCCTACATCCTCGCCTCGGCGGCGATCGCCGGCCTGAACACGGCCTACTCGGCGGCGGTGCTCAAGAGCTGGCGGCGCGACCGCCTTCATCGGCGCCCTCCTCGTCGGCCTCTACGCGGTGCTCTACGTCCTGCTTGAGCCTCGAGGCCTACTCGCTGCTCGATCGGCTCGCTGATGCTCTTCGTCGCCCTCGCCGCGGTGATGATACGTCACCCCGCAGCCTCAACTGGGGCGGCACGCCACAGCCTCATGAGGAGCAAACGGGGGAGGCGCCGGTCGGCGCCTAGTCGAAATCGTCATCCCGGCTGAAAGCCTGACCCATGAACCGAAGCGCGCGAGGCTGGGCATGACCGTCCAGCTTCGCGTCTTCGCGTCAGCGACTGATTCGCGCGGCTGCGCAGGTGCGCAGCGCCCCGCGCGTGCGCAGCCCTGTCGCGGGGGACAGGGCGACCTGTGCAGGCGAAGCCGCGGAGAATTAGTAGGAGAGGGCCGTCCGGGACACGGACCCTCCGCGTCTCCGCGTGATCAATAGGGAAGTTCCGGCTGCGCCGGGATAAGACGGTAACCTGTCCCGCCTCGGCGCTTGGTCGACGTCCCGATGATGGTCTATCGTTCCGCGGTCGGAGACCTCGCATGGACCCCGGTATCAGGCGAATTGGCATCATTCTCTTCGAAGGGGCGGACCTGCTCGACGCGGTCGGTCCGGCCGGCGCCTTCGCCGCTGCGCCGCCCGCCAGTTCGCGCGGACCGGCGCCGCGACCGGTTACGCCATCGACTATCTCTCGCCGGACGGCGGCGCGGTGTCGACGCTCGAGATCCCTGGCGGTCGAGACCCTGAAGCTGCGCGACTCGAGGCCGGCGAATATGACACGATCATCGTCGTCGGCGGCGATTTCAGATGGTCGGATGGCGACCCGCGGGTGGTCGCCTGGCTGCAAACGCAATCGTGGCAGGATGCGGCGCCTGGCTCGGTCTGCGCCGGCGCATCCTTTCTCGCCCGCGCCGGCCTGCTCGACGGCCGCGCCGCAACCACCCACTGGACCGAATGCGATACGCTCTGCATCGGCATTCCGGCCGTCCGGGTCGAGCGCGATTCCATCTTCGTGTCGGACTCGGGCGTCTGGACGTCGGCCGGCATCACCGCCGGGATCGACATGGCGCTGGCGATGATCGAGGAGGATTACGGCCACGGCATGGCGATGTACGTGGCGAGGACCCTCGTCGTCTTCCTGAAGCGTCCGGGCGGCCAGGCCCAGTTCAGCACCCAGCTGCAGTGCCAGGCCGTCGAGGGCCGCTGGCGCCGCTGCTCAAGTGGATCGCGGAGAACCCCGCCGCCGACCATCGCGCGGAAGCGCTGGCCGACCAGGCCGCATATGAGCCTGCGCAACTTCTACCGTGCCTTCGAGGAGGCGACGGGCACCTCGCCCGCCGACTGGGTCGAGCGGGCCAGGCTCGAAATCGCCCGGCGCCTCCTCGAGCAGACCAGCCGGAATGTGGACCAGGTTGCCCGCGCGGCGGGCTTCACCTCCTCGGAGCAGATGCGGCGCGCCTTCGCCCGGCGCTTCGCGGTCAGCCCCGGCGACTATCGCGCGCGCTTCTCCCGCCGCGACCCGCGGGCCGGGATCGATCTCGACCTCGCTGACCGACGCCTGGTCAGGCAGCGGGGCTGCGCGGGCGGAGGATTAGAGTGCCGGGCAAATCCCGTCGGTGCGTGCATTTTGGCAGGAAACGCGCCCTCCTTGTCATTTTTCCGGCGCGCCGGTGCGCGAAAGAGCAAGCGTGGCTCGAGCCCTCTCGTTCACAGGAGAAATGATGACCAAGGCAGTTTCACCGATCCTGTTCGTGGCCTCGCGCCCTGGCCGCGGCGATTCACGCGCCCGTCCGGGCCGAGGCGCCGATCCTCGTCGAGGGTCGACCGACGATTCTCGCTCCCTACGGCGATCTCGACCTCGTCGCGGCTCCGCCGGGCGCGCGGCCCTCTACGGCCGCGTCCATCGCGCCGCCGACAGCCTGTGCGCGTCCGACGTGCGCGGCATCGGCCCGGTGATGGAGGCTCGCTCGCTGCCGCGACACCGCGCTTTCCTCGGCCCATGTCCAGGTCGACCGGGCGATCGCGCTCGACGGCACCGGATCGGTTCGCCGGCCGCTCCAGCGTGTCGGTGGCGGGCCGTTGAGCCGGCCGGCACCCGACAGGTTGGTACATCCAGGGCAAGTGAGCAGGACGCCTCGACCCAGCCCCCGAGAGGGCGTCACCTGTTCACTGGGGAGGGGCAAGCGGGAAGACAGCAGATCGGTCTCCGGCCGTTCCTCCGGCTTGCCCCTCCCGCCACCACTTCCGGCAGCGGCCGCGGGGATCGTACTCGAAAAGCCTCCCCATCGCGGGAGGGCTTATTCAGGAGGTTAGCCGCTACCGCGATCAACGCCTCACGCACTCTCGGCCATGTCCTCGGCGAACGACCGGGCCAGCGCGCCTCGTCGGAGCAGCCCCGCTTGTCCGCCACCTGCCACATGGTGAGCCCGACCCGCAGCGTCGCGCCCCAGCCGGTCGCCGAGCCGCACGCACTTGACCGGCTGGCCGAGCGCGGACGCCGTGCCGAGCGCCATCGCTTCGTGCCAGGCTCGCGCGTCCCTCGAACGTCGACGCCACCGCCGAGATTCGACAGATCGAGCGTCGACAGCGTCCGCATCTCGATCGGATGGGTGTCGGCCTCCTCGCTGTCGCCGGGCGGGTAGGGGGCGACGCGGCGGGCCTGGGTCTGCTCGACGATCTCGGCGCGGACCGCGGCGTGGAAGGCGAGGATGACCCGCTCGACGTCGGCCGCGTCCAAGGCCTGGAACCGCTCGAGCTCGAAGATCGACGCCTCGAGCCGCAGCAGCAGGCCGAGATTGGCGCTGCCTCGAGCAGCGTTTCCGCGCCTCGGCCAGCCCGCCGGCCATTCGGCGCGGCGGAAGATCGTCGCGCAGCCCTCAGGCAGCGCCGGCGCGCGCCCGCAGCGATCGCGGCGGCACCAGCGCGAAGCCGCTGAACGGCGGCCCGCCCATGAACTTGGAGCCGGTGACGAAGACGATGCGCGTCGCGCTCGAGATAATCGTGCAGCGCCGCGCTGCGTGATCCGCGCCTGGCAGGCGTCGACGACCAGGGTCGCGCGCTCGCCGTGCCGCTCGAGCAGCGCGGTCGATATCGGCCGAGCGAGGGCAGGATCAGCCCGGTCTTCGAGCCGTGGACGACATGGACGAGGCCGTGCGCGGCTGGCCGCGTCGGCGGCGAGGATCGCCTCCTCGCATCCGCGCGGCGATCTCGGCTGACGGCCGCACCCGCGCATCCGGTCGCGCACCGGAATGTCGACCAGGTCGACCGCCACCCCAGCCGAGGCCGGGACATCGCTCGCCCTGCGTCGTCGCCACGCCGAGCGCGGTGCTCTCGGCGAAATAGCAGGCCGTGGGCGGAATGGATGCAGCCCGATGCCGACCTCGTCGGCGCCGAGCAAGATGTTGTGGGTGCCGCCCGGCGCGCGCCCGGCGACGCAGGCCAGGGCGACATATTCGAGATCGGTCCCCGACGGCGCGAACACGACTCGCGACGTCGTCCGCGAGGCGCGTAGGCGGCGCGGATCCCGCCCGCGCAGCGCCTCGAGCGCGTCGGCATAGGCTCCGTGCCGATATCAGTCGTCATCCCGGCGAGGCCGGGATCCAGACCTACTTCTGGTCTTGACTGGACCCGGCCTCCGCCGGGGTGACGGTTGGCAGTTGGGCCAGCCTCTTCTGAACAGCGCAAACGCCCCGGGCGAAATGTCGTTGGCGGTCGACGAGGCATAAGCGAGCACGCCGCTCGGCGCCGGCTGTGCTGTGATAGCGGTTGAGCCCGGTCGCGGGATCGAGCACGATCCGCCCGTCGCCCCCTTCGGCCGTGATCCTGACGCATTCGCTTGGCACGGAGTGGCACGCACTTCTCTACGGCATTCACTGGGCATGATATTGCACCGGCTTCTGGACGCCCCTAGTGGGCGCCTTGTCGCGCCCGCGCGGGGCCGAGCATAGGCCTCGCCACCCTCGATTCAATGCCCAAAGGCTCGCAGTTTCCGTGACCAGCAAGCATATCCCCGCGCGTGATTCCGGAGGAGGCGGAAGGAGCGCCTGCGCATCCTGTTCATCGCCAAGCACGCGCAATGGGCAGGGCGGCCTTCCACCCGGAGGACGGCAACCACGCCCTCTACCATGTCGAGACGCGCGAGGATCCTGCGCAGGGCTCGGCCTGAACCTGCTCCTGGCGATCAATTATGAGGATCTGTTCGAGCGGCCGGACGGCGGATTTCGTCTTTCCTCTGCTCAACTCGCGGCGGCTTCCTCAACAGCGAGATGATGCTGCCTCTTGCTCTGCACGCGCGTCGGCCTGCCCTATCTCGGCGCACGCCGATCCTGCGCGGCCTCGCCGACGACAAGCATCTCTCAAGCTCTGCGCCGCCGCGCGCGGCCTGCCGACCGCGCCCTGGGCGATCTACCGCCGCGGCGCGCCGGTCGAGGCAGGCGCGATGCCCGGCCGGCGACGCGCATGGTGATCAAGCCCAATGCCTCCTCGGCGAGCTGGGGCGTCCAGGACGCGCATGCGACTGGGCGGGCGTCGAGGCCGCGGTCGCCGATGCATCCACAGCCAGGGCCATGACGCGATCGTCGAGCCGTTCCTCAACGGCAGCGACGTCGAGGTGCCGGTCGATCACCATCGACGGCGACGCCGGTGGTGATGCCGATGATGCTGTTCGAGCAGGCCGACCCGACCCATCTGCGCACCTATTACGAGAAGCGCGACCTGGTCGACGCGCGGCCACAAATATCAGCTGGTCGACGTTCGACGATGCGCGAATGGGTGCCGAAGATCGCCGATATGACGCGCGCGATCGCCGAGGAATTCCGGCCGTTCGATTATGGCCGGTTCGAGTTCCGCTCGATCGCGACGACCGGGCGCTGCGACTTCCTCGAGGTCAACCTCCAGGCCAATCTCTGGTCGGAGAAGGTGTTCGGCCGCTCGGCGGCGCGCGCCGGCCTCAGCCAGGCGCAGCTGATCGAGACCATCCTCTACGAGGGCCTGCGCCGCCACGGACTGCTCGATGACTGGCGCGATGAAGCCCGTCTCACGTCATCATCCTCGCCGCCCAGCGCGACGGCCGGCTCGATCCGCTCGCCGCCGAGGCGGGCGTCACCCACAAATGCCTGGTGCCGATCGGCGGCCGGCCCTTGCTCGCCCATGTGCTCGCGGCGCTCGCCGGGCTGAAGGGCGTCGACGAGCGTCCGCATCGCGGTCGAGCCCGGCGCCGAGCGCGATGCTCAGCGCCGATCGCCGCAGCGCCTCGGGCCTGCCGGTCGACTTCGTCGCCGTCGGCCGCGACAATCACGCGACAGCGTCTACGCCGCGGCCGACGAGCAGCGACGGGCCCGATCGTCGATCACCACCGCCGACAATGTCCTGCTGACCGCCGGCGGCGGTGCGCGCAGGTCGCCGACGCGGCTCGCCGCCGGCGACGACGCGGTGCGTCGCGCTCGCCCGCAAGGAGGACGTGCTCTCCGCCCATCCGCAGGGGCAGCGCCGCTTCTACCAGCTTCCGCGACGGCGAATTTTCCAACTGCAACCTCTACGGCCTGTCGCAGCGCGGCCTGGCGCTCGCCGAGACGTTCCGCGAGCGGCGGCCAGTTCGCCAGAATCCGATGCGGATCGCGCGCGCCTTCGGCTTCCTCAACCTGATCATCCTGCGCTACGGCCTGATCACGCTCGACCGGCGCGATGCAGCGCCTCGGCCGGCGCTTCGGCGTCCGGCGCTCGCGCGGTCGTGCTCGACGACGGCGCCCACGCGATCGACGTCGACAATGCAGCGCACCTACGCGATCGCCGCGCAGCTCATGGAAAAGCGGGCGGCCTGACCCTACCCTCCTCGGGAGAGGATCAGAGGAGGCTCCGAGCGGCTCGATGCCGCTGAGGAGCTTTCGACGTAGCGCAAAGCGCTCTCGCGGGGCATCGAGCCCGCTCGATCGCCCCCTCCTTCAGTTCCCTCCCCCTCAAGGGAGGGAGAGTCTGGTGCAACTCTCGCCCCCGCCCGGCAGCGAACATCCCATTGAGCCCCGCCCGCCAACCCGCTAATCCCCAGCAAGAGGGTCACCCATGGCCGAATTCTACGCTACCGAAGAACAGCCGGATCCGGCGGGCAAGGGCCAGACCCACAAGGCCCCCGCCGGCATGGCGCACCAGGCTTCAAGATCT
>ERZ1370068.8161-contig-7037_pt1 | contig 69645 bp, 108 predicted proteins | sample MGYA00561227_ERZ1370068 | MGnify/ENA primary metagenome ERZ1370068 (study PRJEB38410, sample SAMEA6850437) | metagenome | study: Metagenomic assessment of the ecological functions of the soil: analysis of the soil microbiota associated with the...
GATCTGGCCGGGCCTGTCGATTTTCGTGCTCGTGCTGTCGTTCAACCTTGTAGGCGACGGCCCGCGCGACGCGCTCGCGATCCGCGGCACGGTGTAGCGCTCGTCGCAAGCCGCGTCCGGCTCGGGATCGTCGGGCCGCGGCGGGTCGCGTAAAAGCAGCGCCGATGCGACGCGGACGGTCACCCGGTGCCGCGAACCGTTCGCCCGGAGGCGCCGCAGCCGATTCTCCGCCAGGCCGCTCTCGCCCCGACGGTTTCGAAGGTCTGCGCTCGCAAACAACCCGCGTTGTCGTGAACAGGTCGGCGTGATGCCGAGCGCTTGCCGAGGAAAATCCACGCGTTGCGCACCGCAATGGGTCTCTCGCTGGCGAGAGCCGAAGCGGCGCTGTCGAGAATGGGCACTGTGGCGTGCCGTTTGCTTCAGAAAGGCTCATTCGCATCGACAAACCGCCCGGAGCTTTCCCCGACGCCCTGGACACGAGACCGCCCATGAGCTTGCACGGATCGGCTGCCGGAACGTCCCCTGGTCCGCGGCGGTGGCTGCTCATCATCTGGCCTTTCCTCGCGACCGTCGCGCTGCTCCTGTTGCTGAGCAATGCCAGCCTGCACGTGATGGCCGGGATGCGCGCGTTCGTGAGCGCGGAGAGCCTGTGGTCGAAGGCGCAGAAGACTGCCGTCGGCCACCTCGCGCAGTACGCGGAGACCCGCAACGACGACGCCTACCAGCGCTACCTTGCCGAGGTTGCCGTCACCACGCGGCATGCGCGACGCGCGCATCGAGCTCGACAAAGCCCGAGCCGAACCTGGAGATCGTCCGCGCTGGCTTCAGGGACGCGCGCAACCATCCGGCCGACATCGAGAGCATGATCGACCTGTTCCGGCGCTTCCGGAACGTCGGCTTCATGGCGACGGCAATAACGATCTGGACGCGCGCCGACGCGCAGATCGCCGAGCTGGAGGCAGACCGCGCACGCGCTGCATGCGGCGATCGAGACCGGCAAGGCGCGACCCGACGATCTGCAGGCGCTCGCCTACCGCGTCGCGGGCGATCGACCGTCAGCTGACCCCTTGGGAGGAAGGCGTTTTCGGCGACGCTCGAGGAGGCGATCGCGGCAGACCACCGACGCTGCTCGCGCTTCGCCAACGTCGCCGTGGCCGTCGCGCTCGTCCTGATCGCGGTGCTGCGCACGCGCGGCCTCATACGCCAAGGCGAAGACCTCGAGGGCCAGCTTCGCACCGAGCGAGGAGCGGTTCGAATACGCGCTCGTCGCGAGCAATGACGGCTTCTGGGACTGGACGCTCGGACGGGCGGAGCTCTACTTTCTGCGCCGCGCTTCGAGCAGCTGATGGGCCGCGAGCGCGGCACGATGCGCGAAACCGCGGCGTCGTTCCTGCTGGCGGGTTCACTCGCACGACCGCAGTTCGACGGTCGGAGCGTCTGCGCCGAGCACCTGCGGCGCGGCGAGCCGTTCGACCTCGGAGTTCCGCGTGCGCGTCGGAGCGGCGCATTCTCGATGGTTTCGCACTCGCGGACGGGCGATGCTCGGGCCGGAGGAGAAACCCGAGCGGATGGCGGGTCGCTGACGGACATCACCGAGCGCAAGCAGGCGGAAGCGCAGATCTTCGACGAGAAGGAACGCGCTCAGGTCACGCTGGCGTCGATTGCGGACGCCGTCATCACCGTCGACATGTCCGGCCAGGATCGAGTTCATGAATCCGGTGGCCGAGCGCCTGACGGGCTGGGACGACGGACGCGCGCGCGGCAGCACTGCTGTCGCTCGCCTTCGCCGTGCGCGACGAGAACACCGGAATCGAGATCGCCGATCCGGTCGCCCGCGCGCTGCGCGAAGCGGTGCGTCGTCAAGTCGGAAGGCAACGTCGTCCTGTGCCGCCGCGACGAAGCCCCTGTGGCGATCGACTACAGCGTCGCGCCCATTCGCAACCGGACGGCGAGCATCGTCGGTGCGGTGCTCGTGTTTCACGACATGAGTCGCGAGCGGCAATATGCGGCGCGGTTGTCGCACCTCGCGAAGCCACGATCCGCTCACCGGCCTGCTCAATCGCCGCGAATTCGAGCGCCGCCTGCACCTGACGCTCGCGACCGATCACGCGCGAAGCCGTTCAATCATGCGGTGCTCTACCTCGACCTCGACCAATTCAAGCTCGTCAACGACACCTGCGGTCACGCCGCCGGCGACGAGCTGCTGCGCCAGGTCACCGCGCTGCTTCGGCCGCTGCTGCGCGAAGGCGACACGCTGGCGCGCCTCGGCGGCGACGAGTTCGGCGTGCTTCTCGAGCACTGCCCGCCCGAGCCCGCGGTTCGGATCGCGGAGACGATGCAGCGCGCGCTGGCCGGTTTCCGCTTCGTCTGGAAAACGCGCTCGTTCATCGGCAGCGTCAGCGTCGGCCTCGTCAACGTCGCCGACGGCGGACAGACGCTCGCCGGCGTGCTCTCCGCCGCCGACGCCGCCTGCTACATGGCGAAGGACAAGGGCCGCAACCGGCGTCCAGGTGTACAGCCCGGACAGCAGCGAAATGGCCGTTCGGCACGGCGAGATGGAATGGGTCAATCGCGATTCAGCGGGCGCTCGCGGAAAACCGCTTCTGCCTGTTACGCGCAGCCCGTGTGCGAGAACGCGCGGCGACCGAACCGCGCGCCCGTACACCGAGCTGCTGCTGCGGCTGCGAGACGAGATCGAACGAGTTGATCCAGCCGATGGCGAATTCATCCCCGCGGCCGAGCGCTACAACCTGATGCCGGCGATCGATCGGTGGGTGATCACGACCGCCTTCGCGATTCTCGCGCAGCACGCCGAAGCGCACGGGGAAGACGTCGGAACCGTGGCGGTCAACCTTTCGGGGGCGTCGATCTGCGAGGACAACTTCCTCGACTTCGTGTGCGATCAGTTTGCGCGCTTCTCGATCCCCTACGCAGTCGATCTGCTTCGAGATCACGGAGACCAATGCGGTGACGAGTCTTTCGAAGGCCACCGATTTCATGCGTGCGCTGCGGGCGCTGGGCTGTCGCTTCGCGCTCGACGATTTCGGCGTCGGACTGTCGTCGTTCGCCTACCTCAAGCATCTGCCCGTGGATTTCAGTCAAGATCGATGGAAGCTTCGTCGTGGACATGCTGCAGAATCCGGTCAATCACGCGATGGTGCAGGCGATCACACAACATCGGCCACATTCTGGGAAAGAAGACGATCGCAGAATCCGTCGAGAGCGTGGCGATCCTCGATGCGCTCGACGCGATCGGCGTCGATTACGCTCAGGGATTCGCCGTGGCGCCGCCAAGTGATACTGGGCAGCTGCGTCGCCCTGCGGGCAAGCAGCACGCTGTGGCCGCCTAGCCGCGCCACGGTACAATGCGGCGCTCGTCCCGGAGCGAAGCCACCCCGTGTGGCGCCGCCCGCACGGACGGTTCGCGCATCCCGTCCGGAAGACCCATCGATGGCGGCACCATCAGCGAAAGCGGCCAAACCGTCCCGGCGCCGCACCCAGCACGACCACACGGTGCTCGTGCTGCAGGGCGGCGGCTCGCTCGGCGCCTACCAGGCCGGCGCGTACGAAGGTCTCGCCGAAGCGGGTCTCGCGCCCGATTGGGTCACCGGCGTTGTCGATCGGCGCGATCAACGCGGCGCTCATCGCCGGCAATCCGCCCGCGCGGCGCGTCGAGCGGCTGCGCACGTTCTGGGATCGCGTCTCGGCCGCCGCGCCGCTCATCGCTGCCGCCCGCGCTCGACCCGCTGCGCCTCGCATTCAACCGCATCAGCGCGTTCGGCGCGGTCGCCTTCGGCATCAACGGATTCTTCTCGCCGCGCGTGCCGCCGCCGTTTTTCGCCGAACACGGCAGCCCCGGCGCGCTCAGTTTCTACGATACCGAGCCGCTGCAAGCGCACGCTCGACGGAGCTCGTCGATTTCGACCTCATCAACAACCAGTCGATGCGGATGTCGGTCGGCGCCGTCAAGGTGCGGACCGGCGATTCGGTGTACTTCGACAATCGCGCATCGGCACATCACGGCGGATCACATCCGCGCGAGCGGCGCGCTGCCGCCCGGCTTTGCGCCGATCACGATCGAGGGCGACGAATACTGGGACGGCGGCATCGTAGTCGAACTCCCCGCTGTGGTACGTGCTCGACGATTCGCCGCGGTTGAATGCGCTGATCGTCCAGGTCGACCTCTTCAGCGCCAAAGGCGAGCTTCCCACCAATCTTGAACGAGGTGCTCGAGCGCGCGAAGGACATCCAGTACTCGAGCTAAGACGCGCTTCAACACCAAGCGCATCAAGGAGTTGAACGAAGCTGCACAATGTGCTCGGCCGGTTGCTCGAGCAGTTGCCTCCCGAGTCTCAGGAACGGCCCGGACGGGCGCCAGCTTGCCAGGCTCTGCGACCAGGGCGACATCACGATCGCGCACCTGATCAATCGCCGGCTCTCGCACTCGGCGCAGTCGAAGGACTACGATTTCTCGCGCGCACCACCATCAACGAGCTCTGGCAGGCCGGCCTCGAGGATGTGCGTCAATCGGTCGCCAAGGTCGACTTGCTGAAGCCTCGCGATGCCGGCCTCGGCATGCGCGTGTACGATCTCACCCGCTGAAGCCCGTTACGCCCACCGATCGAACGGAGAGCCAACAGTGACCGGAAGACGAAGTCAAGGCGCGCGCGTTCGCGATGCCGCTCACAAGCCCGGCGTTTCCGCCGGGTCCGTACCGCTTCGTCAATCGCGAGTTCTTCATCGTCACCTACCGCACCGATCCGGACGCGCTTCGCGCGGTCATTCCGGCGCCGCTCGAGTTCACCGATCCGATGCGTCAAGTACGAGTTCATCCGGATGCCCGACTCGACCGGTTTCGGCGACTACACCGAGACCGGCCAGGTGATTCCCGGTCGCTTATCGGGGCGAGCGCGGCGGCTACGTCCATGCCGATGTACCTCGACGACGAGTCGCCGATCGCCGGCGGCCGCGAGATCTGGGGCTTTCCGAAGAAGCTCGCGTCGCCGAAGCTCTCGGTGGAGAAGGACACGCTGCTCGGCGTGCTGCGCTACGGCCCGGTGCCGGTCGCCGTGGCGACGATGGGCTTCAAGCATCGTGCGCTCGCGCACGACGGCGTCGTCGCCTCGCTCACGCGCGCCGAATTCCTGCTCAAGATCATTCCGCACGTCGACGGGACGCGCGCGCATCTGCGAGCTCGTCCGCTACTTCTGCGAGGATGTCACGGTGAAGGGCGCGTGGGAGGGACCCGCGGCGCTCGAGCTCTTCCACCACGCGCTCGCGCCGGTCGCAGCGTTGCCGGTGCTGGAGTGCCTTCGGGCACGCACATCCAGACCGACCTGACGCTCGGACTGGGCACCGTCATCCACGACTATCTGGCCAAATGATTGGAGCGACCATGCGACTGAAGGACAAATCCGCGATCATCACCGGCGCCGCCAGCGGCATCGGCAAGGACATCGCGCTCGTCTTACGCGCGCGAAGGCGCGAAGGTCGCGATCGCCGACCTCAACAAGGACGCCGCCGACGCGACCGGCGAACGAGATTCGCAGCGGCGGGCGGCACGGCGATCGGCGTCGCGATGGACGTGACCGACGAAGAAGCGGTCAACGACGGCGTCGCGGCCACGGTCGGCGGCGTTCGGCGGCGTCGACATCCTGGTGAGCAATGCCGGCATCCAGATCGTGCATCCGCTCGAGGAGTTCACGCTACGCCGAGTGGAAGAAGATGCATGGCGATCCATCGTCGACGGCGCGTTCCTCACGACGCGGGCCTGCCTGCCGCATCATGTACAAGTCCGGGCCGCGGCGGGTCCGTCATCTACATGGGCTCGGTGCACTCGAAGGAGGCCTCGGTGCTGAAGGCGCCGTACGTGACGGCGAAGCACGGCCTGATCGGGCTCGCCAAGGTCGTCGCGAAGGAAGGCGCGCAAGCACGGCGTGCGCGCCAACGTCATCTGCCCGGGCTTCGTGCGCACGCCGCTCGTCGACAAGCAGATCCCGGAGCAGGCGAAGGCGCTCGGCATCACCGGAGGCCGAGGTGATCAAGAACGTGATGCTCAAGGAGACGGTCGACGGCGAGTTCACGACGGTCGACGACGTCGCGCAGGCGGCGCTGTTCTTCGCCGTCGTTCCCGACCAACGCGCTCACCGGGCAGTCGCTGGTCGTGAGCCACGGCTGGTTCATGCAGTAGCGGCGCCGCTCGTCGCATGAGGGCCTGACGCGCCCGGCGCGCGCTTCGGGCGAACGAGAATGCCCAAGCACTATTCGATGGGCGGCCGCGTGCCTGCCGCGCCGCCCTCGAGGCGGCTCCCGGGTCCGATGCCGCAGTCGCTGCGCGAGCGCTTCGGAGCGCTTCGCAACCTGCCGCCGTTCGCTGCGGCTCGTCTGGCAGACCAATCCCACGCTGACGCTCGCGCAATGCGCGCTGCGGCTGCTGCGCGCGCTGCTGCCGGTCGTCACGCTGTACGTGGGCAAGCTCGATCATCGACGAGGTCGTCGCGCTCACGCAGACCGCCGGCGCGCCGCAGGACGTCGCGCGAGTGGCTGCGCCAAGGGTCTGCTCGACCGCATCCTGTGGTTGCTCGCGCTGGAGTTCGGGCTCGCCGTGCTCTCCGACGTGCTCGGGCGAACCGTGTCGCTGCTTCGACTCGCTGCTCGTCCGAGCAGATTCAGCAACGCGACGAGCCTGCGGCGTGATGGAGCACGCGGCAACGCTCGATCTCGAGGACTTCGAGGACAGCGAGCTGCAGGACCGGCTGGAGCGCGCCCGCAGGCAGGCGGCGGGACGCATGACGCTGATCGGGCAGCTGTTCGCGCCAGGCGCAGGACGTCGTCACGATCGTCACCTTCGCCGCCGGGCCTCATCGTCTACGCGCCGTGGCTCATCGTGCTGCTCGCCATCGCGCTCGTCCCGGCGTTCATCGGCGAGGCGCATTTCAACGCGCTCAGCTACGCGCTCAACTACGCGCGCACGCCCGAGCGGCGCGAGATCGATTACGTGCGGCAGACCGGAGCGAGCGCCGAAACGGCGAAGGAGGTGAAGATCTTCGGCTTGAACGCGTTCCTGATCGATCGCTACCGCGCGCTCGCACGGAGCTTCTACGAGGCGAACCGCAGGCTCGCGCGGCAGCGGGCGACCGTGGGCAGCGTGCTCACGGCGATCGGCACGATCGCCTACTACGTCGCCTACGCCTACATCGTCTGGCGCACGCTGCACCGCGATTTCACGATCGGCGACCTGACGTTCCTCGCCGGGTCGTTCCGCCGCCTGCGCACGCTGCTCGAGAGCCTGCTGATGGGCTTTTCGCAGATCGCCGGGCAGGCGCTCTATCTCGACGACCTGTTCTCGTTCTTCGAGATCCAGCCGGAGATCGTCTCGCCGCCCGACGCGCGGCCGTTTCCCGTCGCCGATCCGCGAGGGCTTCGCGTTCGAGGACGTCGGATTTCGCTATCCGGGCGCCGAGCGCTGGGCGGTGCGCCATCTGAGCTTCACGCTGCCGCGCCGGCGAGGTGCTTGCGCTGGTCGGCGAGAACGGCGCCGGCAAGACGACGCTCGTGAAGCTGCTCGCGCGCCTCTACGATCCGGACGAGGGCCGCATCCTGCTCGACGGCCACGATCTGCGCGAGTACGACCTCTTCGCGCTTCGCGCGAACATCGGCGTCATCTTCCAGGACTTCGTGCGCTACCACCTGACCGCCGCGGAGAACATCGCTGTCGGCCGGATCGACGCGCGCGACGACCGTCGCGCGCATCGTCGCGGCCGCGCAGGCGAAGCCTCGCCGACGAGGTCATCGCGAAGCTGCCGAACGGCTACGACCAGGTGATCGGCAAGCGCTTCCGCACCGGCATCGACCTGTCGGGCGGCGAGTGGCAGAAGATCGCGATCGCGCGCGCCTACATGCGCGATGCGCAGGTGCTGATCCTCGACGAGCCGACCGCCGCGCTCGACGCGCGCGCCGAGTTCGAGGTGTTCCAGCGGTTCAAGGAGCTGTCGCGCGGCAAGACCGCCGTGCTGATCTCGCACCGCTTCTCGAGCGTGCGCATGGCCGATCGCATCGTCGTGCTCGCCGACGGCGGCGGTCGAGGCGATCGGCACGCACGACGAGCTGCTCGCGCAGGGCGGGCGCTACGCCGAGCTTTTCGAGTTGCAGGCAGCGGTTCGGTAGCGCCGCGCTCGAGGCGCCGGGCGCTGAAGAGAAGCGCGCTACTTGTCCGCCTGCATGTTCGCCTTCTTCGCGAGCTTGCCGAGGCGCTCGCGCTCCGCGGCGATGAACGCGATGAAGTTCGCCGTCGTGTCCCGGCTCGGGCTCGATGCCCGACGGCACCATCTTGTCGCGGAAGTCCGCCGATCTCACCGCGGCTTCGAGCTCCTTGCTCATGCGCTCGACGATCGCGGGCGGCGTGCCCTTCGGCGCGAAAGAGCCCGGCCCAGTGGCCGATCTCGACGCCGGGAAAGCCCTGCTCCTTCGCCGTCGGCAGCGTGTTGTACGCGGTGATCCGCTTCGTGTACGTCGTCGCGATCGCCTTGAGCTTGCCCGCCTTGACCTGCGGCAGGACGATGATGCTCGCCTCCGACGTCGCGGGGACGTTGTTCGAGATCACCGCGGTCACGCCCTCGGCGCCGCTCTTGTAGGGAACGATGGTGATGATCGACGCCCGCCTCGCGCAGCATTTCCGCGACGAAGTGCGGCGTGCTTCCGCCGCCGGCCGTTGCCCAGTTGACGCCGCCGGGCTGCGCCTTCGACCAGGCGATCGAGCTCTTTCAGGTTCGCAACCGGGACGCTCGGGATTCACGGCGATCACCGACGGCGCCACGGCGATCATGCCGACCGGCACGAGATCGCTGTCGGCGTACGGCATGTCCGGAGCGGATCATGCTGTTCGTCACCACGCCGGCGGCGCCGATCAGCCACGTGTAGCCGTCGGGCTTCGCCTTGGCGACGATAGTCGGCGCCGATGATCGGCGCCCGCGCCGGGCTTGTTCTCGATGATGATCGGCTGGCCGAGGCGCTTGCTGACAGCCTCCGCCGCGGCGCGCGCGATGAGGTCGTTCGCGCCGCCGGGTCCGAACGGCACGACCCATTTGATCGGCTGGTCGGGCCAGTCGGCCGCGCGCCGCGCCCGGAAAGAGCGCGGCTGCGAACGACACGAGTGGCCGCGGCGATCGCCAGCAGCAAGCGATGGGCATTCATCCGATATCTCCGATCAGTTTGCGCGAGCTGGCATCACGCTGCAAGGCTCACGTGCGCGTCCGATCAATCGTCGCGCGTCAGCACGCCGGTGAGCGCGCCCGGCGTGCCCATCAGGTAGAGCGTGTAGGTGCGGTCCGGCCGTCACGCGCGACGGCCGGCATGATTTGAGGACGCATCGTCGTCGTACCGGCGAGATCGAAGTTGATCGTGTAGGTGTCCTCGACCAGCTCGATGTAGCTCGATGCGGCGTTGGTGGCGAGCCCGGACACTCGCTTCGCGAAGTTGATGAGCACGTCGACCGCGCCCAGCCCGGGCGCGACATTGACGACGCGCATCCGCGCGCTGCCGATGGTGCCGGGAAGGTTGTTGTCGGCGAACACCAGCGCGGTCTGCGCGCCCGGCAGGCCGGTCACGACGATCGACGTGTCGGTCGCCGGGCTGAACGGCGGTTGGGCGCTCGCGATCACTGCGCCTGGCGTCGCCGCGACCTCGATCGTCGACGGTCTGCGTGCCGACTCCCTGCGTTCCGTAGCTCGTTATCCCCTGGATACGGGACGTTGGCGAACGCGACGGATGCCGTTGACCTTGCGCGTTGATCGCCGCCGGTCAGCGGCGCCGCGTGAACGAGCTTGAACTCCGAGATCGTGCTGTTGGCGAGCGCGCCGTTGCCGTTGGTGTCCATCACGAGCAGCGCCGCGTTGACGAGCGTGCCGCTCGCCTTCGAATAGGCAACGAGCGCGTACGACACGCCGCTGGCGAACGGTCAGCGTTCCGGCGTCGTAGATCACCTGCTTGCTGTTGTGCAGCGTGAACCGTACCTGGTACAGTGCCGGCCGCCAGCGCGACGAACGCCGACGTGTTGCCGGCAGCCACGTTGCTGATGTTGGGCGACACGCCGTCGAGCGAGGCGCCGGCTGCCGTGACGTAGACGTCCAGCGCGCGCGCTGCCGATCGCCGCGTTGGTGACGCGCAGGCCGAACTGGCCGGTCGCCAGCGCGGCCTGTCCGTCCTGGATGAGCAGCGCGACCGGAGTCGACGCGGTGCCGAACAGAACGTACGAATAGCTCGTGCCGCCGTTGAGGACGACGGTCGTGTCGATGATCGGCGACCCGCCGCCGGCGGGCACGACCTGAGCTCCTGCGAGCCGCCGGTGACCGTCCGGTAGGGCGTCAAGCCTTCGAATGGCAAGCGCCGCGCCGCGGGCTTGCGTGCCGACGGTCACGGTGACCGGGCCGCCGTCGACGACGGCGTTGAACACGCGGATCAGCGCCGATCCGCCGCCGCCGCCGCCGCCGCTGCCGCAGCTCGCGACGCAGAGCGCGACGCGACCGCGAGAATGCGAGCCTCGCGACGCGGCCAGCGAGACGCCCGACGGCTCGAGTGTCAAGACATGTGTTCATCGTTTTCCAGGAAGTCGGTAGTGATGAGGATAGGGATCGCGCCGACGCTCAGTCGTCGCGCGTGAGGATCGTGCCGTATTGCCCTGCCGTTCCGATGAGATACATCGTATACGGTCCGGCCCGCGGTCAGCGCGACCCCCGGCACGCGTCAGATCTCGCTCGTCGTGCCCGCGTGGTCGAACGTGATCGTGTAGCTGTCCTCGAGCTCCTCGATGTACGTCGATGCGGCGCCGTTGGCGACGTTCGAGAACACCTTCGCGAAGTTCACCAGGACGTCGACCGGCCCCACATCCGAGCCGGCGTTGACGAAGCGCACGCGCGCGCGCCCGAAGGTGCCCGGAAGATTCGTGTCGGTCAGCGCCGACCGCGGTCTGCGCACCCGGCACGCCCATGAGGACGAGCGAGGTGTCGGTCGCCGGCGCGAACGGCGGCTGCGCGGTCGCGATGACCGCGCCGGGCACGCTGCCGTTTCCACCGTCACCGTATGCGCGTCCGGACGCAACGCCCGCGTAGCTCGACGCGCTCTGATACGGGACGTTCGCGAACGTCACGGTGCCGTCGATCAGCGCATTGACGGCGCCCGGTGTTCGGCGCCGCGTGAACGAGCTTCACCTGCGCGAGCAGGCTGTCGACGATCGAGCTCGTCCCGACGGTGTCGATGACGAGCAGCGCGCCGTTGACGAGCGTGCTGCTGCCGCGCGTGTATCCGACGAGCTGGTAGACGGTCCGCTCGTTGAGCGTGACGGGGCCCGGCGTCGTAGATGACCTGCTTGCTGCCAGGCAGCGTGATCCGAACCTGCAGTGTGGCGGCGTTGAACGTCGTGAACGTCGACGTCGTGCCGTACGACGATCCCGCTGAAGCTCGGCGACATGTTGGCGAGCAACTCTCCGGGCTGCGTGACATAGATGTCGAACGTGGGGCTCGTGATCGCGGCATTGACTGATGCGAAGCCTGAACGTCCCCGCCGCCGGCGGCTGGTCCTGGACGACCTGATCGATGAGCACCTGCACCAGCGGCGCCGCGGTCGTCCCCGAGACGATGTACGTGTACGACGCGTCGTCGATGATCAGCGTCGTCTGGTCGTAGATCGTCGACGTGCCGCCGGCGAGGCTCACCTTGACCTCGCGGTTGCCCGCGTCGACGCTCTGGTATGTCGTGATGCCTTCGAACGGAAGATCCGGTGACGATCGCCTCGGTGAAGACCGTGAGGTTGACCGGGCCGCCGTCGACGAGCGCATTGAAGACGCGGATGCGCGCAGGCAGCGTGCCGAAGAAGCTGCCGCTGTCGCCGCAGGACGCTCATCAGAATCGGCGGCGAGCGCGAGCGCCACGATGGCCCGTTCCGGCGGCAAGAGTGTGCGCGAGGCGCGTGAGACTCATGAACGGATAGCGCCGGAACGGTCGGATTGCCGCCGGCCCATTGTACTTGCACTCGCGCGAATCCACGCGGGATCGGCACGGCACGGAGGGTCCGCGACGCTCGCGGGGAACGTTTGCAACAATCGGTTACGAATGGCGGAAGGTGCTCGGGGAAGCGCGGAACCGTGGACGCCACCAGCGGTGGTCGCGCACAGCGCTGTTGCCGCTATTTTACAGCTTCCGCCCCGATGCGACGCATCAGGTCCCGCTACAGGCTCTAATCGACGCGCGGCTTCGCCGTGCACTGGGGAACCTGCCCCCACTTTCCTCTCGCAGTAGCGCAAGCGCGCCTTCTGCTCGCAGATGACGCCTGCGAGGAATTTCTCGTTCGCTGCATTTTTCCAGCGCGCTCGCCAGCCGACTGCTCGTCGCTGCTCGACGGTGCTCGCGGCGAACGCTCATGCGCGCCTGTTGCACCGGAGGCTCGACATCCGGCATCGGTGGTGGCAACCGCGTTCGCGCGCGAGGTGTCGCTCGCCGGATTTGGCGTCCGACGGCGCGCGCGCGCCCGAGGCGCTCGCGGCGACCCGCGCGGGTCGCGTCGTCTGGTGCCGTCGGAGATTCTCTCGGCAGGCAATGGCTCGATGACCGTCGGAGTGCTTTGCTGCGGCGCCGGCGGGCGCGGCGCCCCCTGTGCTGCGTCCAACTGCAATCTTCGCTCGTCGGCTCGAGAAGCGGCGGCACGATCCGCGTCGCGTGCGCCGCTGCCTTGGACTCCGACGGGCGCGCTGCGGCGAACGAGCCGGCCGTCGCGACGAAGATCAAAACGACCGCCGACCACGCCGGTCACCGCCCAGAGTAACGCGCGCCCGCGCGCGCGAACGGCGCGCGTTTTCGCCGTCGGTGGGCGAGGTGAGAACGATCCGCTCGACCACTCGCTGCTTTCGCGCCGAGCCCGCGGCAGCGCCTTCAAGCGCCGCCGAGCCCTGGCGCGCACGCGTGAGCGCCCGAGCGCAATCGCGCGCACAGGCCCTTCCGGGCCTGCCTGCGGCTGGCTGCAGAGTCGGCACTTCAGTCATACGGAGCGCGGCAAGCGTCATGGCATCCCGTCCTCCCGGTCGCGAGCGCCTCAGGCCTGTCCGCGTGAACTCGCTCGAAGCGGCTGGCCTCGTCCAACCGGGCACTCGTTGGGCAAGCAATTTCTGGGCCTGTCGCGGCGCGGCGCTATCGGCCCAGCTGCACGCCGCGGCGGACAGCCGTTCGGGCGTAACGCTCGTCAATCGACGCAGGAAAACGTCAGGACTTCGTCTTCTTCGTTGGTGTGCGCATGGCCGAAGCTGACGCGTCCGCGGCCGCGCAGGATCATCTCTTCGCGCCGAAGCTGGATCTCGGCTCGCCGTCGATCCGGACGTAGGTGCCGTTGCTGCTCTGGTCGACGAGCACGAATTTGTCGCGCCGGCGCTCGATCCGCGCGTGCAGTCGCGACGCCATCTTGTCGGCGATCACCACGTCGTTCTGCTGATCGCGCCCGAGCGTCACCGACGAGCGAACCTCGCCGAGCTCGATCTCGCGCGCACCGTGGCGCAACCGGATCCGCGCCTCGCGGCGGCGCATCGGCCGCGTCGACAGCGACGTGAGGTCGGCCTCCGACGACTGCCAGATGAGCTCGCAGATCCCGATGTCCTGCTGCTTGCCCTTGACCGTCAGCAGAGTCGATCTCGCGCACGCGCGCGCTGCAACAGCGGCGACAGCGCCGCGGCGGTCTCGGCCGACAGGATGACCTGCTGCCCCTTTGCGAGCGCGGTCATCCGCGCCGCGACGTTGACCGAGTCGCCGAAGACGTCGCCGCTCACCTCGATCGCCGGTCCGACGTGAAACCCGACGCGAATCGCGAGCCGGGCGCCGCCGACCGGATCGAGCTCCGAGATCCTCGCCTGCATTTCGGCGGCGGCCGTCGCCGCCTGATCGGCGGTCGGGAAGACGGCCATCACCTCGTCGCCGATGGTCTTCACGACGCGCCCGCCGTGACCTGCGCATGCGGCGCCGACGAGCTCGAGGCACTGGCCGATGGTCGCGAGCGCCAGGGCGTCGCCCACCGTCTCGTAGAGGCGGGTGCTTCCGCTGACGTCGGCGAACAGGACGGCGAGGTTTGAGGCGTCGTTAGAGGCGTCGGTAGCCATGCATGATCAGGAAGATCGAACACCTCGCGGATGAACGAGCCGCGAACGTCGTGTCCGATCGTCGTATTCTACGCCGCGCCGCACGCAGCGCGCGGCGCCCGCACGCCGACGCGCGGGACGCGTCCGCGGCGCCGCTGGCGACTGCGCGCGGAGTATCGTCGGCCGGCGCAGAACCGGGGTATCGGAACGCGGCGGATCCGCGACGGTCCAATCGCGCGCTGCCCCTGCCGGGCGCCGAGCCGCCGCGCGAGACGCCACCCGGATCGGCTACCTATAGAATCGACTTTTGGCGGATTGACTCGCGCCGGCTGCCCTTGTGGACGGCCGAGCGCAGCCGACGGAGCACCCTATGAAGATCGCGGGAATCCATCGCACCGCCGCCGGCACGGCGCGCTCGCCCTCCTCGGCGCGGCGCTCGCGCTTCGTCGGTGCGCCTGCGCCTCGACCGGCTGCAGCGAGGTCTCCAACAATCCGCATCCGCTGGGCTCCGAGAAGACGAACACGATGCTTCGTGCCCTTCCGCGAGCGCTCGCCGAAATACCTCGATCCGACGAGCTCCTACTCGAACGACGAGACGCCCTTCACGTACCAGGTCTACGAGCCGCTGTACGGCTACCACTACCTGAAGCGGCCGTACGAGCTCAACGGACGCACTGCCGAGGAGGTCGCGCGCCCCCGCTATCTCGACAAGGACGGCAACGCGCTGCCGGACGACGCGCCCGGCGACCAGGTCGCCGAAACCGTGTTCGACATCCGGATCAAGCCCGGCATCAAGTACGCGCCGCATCCGGCATTCGCCAAGGACGCGAAGCGGCGAATACGTCTATCACAACATGAAGCGCGAGGACGTCGCCGACAAGCACAAGGTCACCGACTTCACGGCGACCGGAACGCGCGAGCTCGTCGCCGACGACTATGTCTATGCGATCCGCCGGCTCGCGACGCCGCGCATCAAGTCGCCGGCGTTCTCGCCGATGTCCGACTACATCGTCGGCCTCAAGGAGTACGGCGAGAAGATCGTCGAGATCGACAAGGCGATCGCGCAAGGACCTGGCACCGACCGACCGCGATCTGCCGATGCTCGATTTCCGCCAGTATTCGTTCGCCGGCGCCGAGGCGATCGACCAGCACACGCTGCGAATCCGCCTGATCGGCAAATACCCGCAGTTCAAGTACTGGCTCGCGATGACGTTCTTCGCGCCCGTTCCGTGGGAGGCCGAGAAGTTCTATGCGCAACCGGGGATGGCCGAGAAGAACCTGACGCTCAACTACTGGCCGGTCGGAACCGGTCCGTACATGCTGACCGAGTACATCGAGAACCGGCGGCACGTCCTCGAGCGCAATCCGAATTTCCACGGCGAGCTCTATCCCATGCGAAGGCGAGCCCGGCGACAAGGAAAAGGGCTACCTCGCCGACTGCGGCAAGGCGCTCCCGTTCGTCGACAAGATCGTGTTCGACATGGAGAAGGAAGCCGTGCCGCTGCAAGGCGAAATTCCTGCAGGGCTACTACGACTCGCCGGCGATCGAGCGCCTCGACTACGGCACGGATGATCGTCGCGATGGGCGACGACGCCAAGGAGAAGGAAAGGAGTTCCGCGAGAAGGGCATCAAGCTGCCGACGACGATCGAGGCGAACAACTGGTACATCGGCTTCAACTGGCATCGATCCGGTCGTCGGCAAGGGCGACACGCCCGAGCAGGCGGAGCGCAACCGGAAGCTGCGGCAGGCGCTCTCGATCGCGATCGACTGGGAGGAGCACATCGCGATCTTCGAGCGCGGCCAGGGCGTTGCCGCGCAGGGGCCGCTGCCGCCGTCGCTTTTCGGCTACCGCGAGGACGGGCCGTCGGCGTTCAATCCGTACGTGTACACGAAGGGTCCGGATGGCAAGCCGGTGCGCAAGACGCATCGACGAGGCGAAGAAGCTGCTCGCCGAGGCCGGCTATCCCGACGGGCGCGACGCGAAGACCGGCAAGCCGCTGGTCGTCAACTTCGACTATCAGCAGTCGGCGACGCCCGGCGTCAAGGCGCTGCTCGACTGGTACACGAAGCAGTTCGCGAAGATCGGCGTGCAGCTCGAGGTCCGCGCGACCGACTACAACCGCTTCCAGGACAAGGTCAACAAGGGATCGATCCAGATCATCTTCTGGGGCTGGCTCGCCGACTACCCGGACGCCGAGAACTTCCTGTTCCTGCTGTTCGGCCCGAACTCGAAGATCGCTCACCAACGGCAACGGCGAGAACAACGTGAACTACCAGAATCCGGAGTTCGACAAGCTGTTCCGAGCAGATGAAATTCCTCGACGACGGCCCGCAGAAGCAGAAGCTGATCGACCAGATGATCGAGATCCTGCAGAAGGACGCCGTCTGGAGCTTCGGCTACTTCCCGACCTCCGCCGCCGCCTATCACCAGTGGATCACCAACGGCAAGCCGACGCAGATCATCCGCAACCACATCGGCTACCTGCGGCTCGACCCCGAGCTGCGCGCGCGCAAGCTCGCCGAGTGGAACAAGCCGGTCTGGTGGCCGATCCCGCTGATCGCGATCGTGCTACTCGCCGCCGTCGTGCCCGCGTGGTTCGCGTGGCGCCGGCGCGAGCGCGAGACGGCCGCGCGCACGCTGCGCACGAGGGCGCCTGAAGCGGTCCTGTCCCGCCGATCATGGTCAACTACATCATCCGGCGCATCGGCTACGGTGTGCTGATCCTGATCGGCGTGAATATCTTCACGTTCATGCTGTTCTTCACGGTGAACACGCCGGACGACATGGCGCGGATGAACATCGGCGGCAAGCGCGTCTCGCAGGACGCGATCGAGAAATGGAAGGTCGAGCGCGGCTACGACAAGCCGCTCTTCTGGAACGGCGCCGCGCCGGGCACGCAGAAGCTCACGAAGACGATCTTCTACGACCGCTCGGTCCAGCTCTTCGCGTTCGATTTCGGCGCCTCGGACAGCGGTCGCGACATCGGCTACGAGATCAGGCAGACGCGTCGGACCGTCGATCGCGCTCGCGGTGCCGACCTTCATTCTCGGCATCGTCGTCGTGATCGCCTTCTCGCTGCTGATGGTGTTCTTCCGCAACACCTATCTCGAGTTCTGGGGATTCACCGACGGCGGTCTTCCTGATGGCGATCTCGGCGCTGTTCTACATCCTGCTCGGGCAGTTCCTGTTCAGCCGGGTGCTGAAGCTCGTGCCGATCTCCGGGTTCGCGGGCGGCTGGGACCTCTTCGTCTTCCTCGCGCTGCCGGTGCTGATCGGCATCGTGTCGCGGCTCGGCAGCGAGGCGCTCTTCTACCGCACGATGTTCCTCGAGGAGATCGGCAAGGACTACGTCCGCACCGCGCGCTCGAAAGGCCTGTCCGAGACCGTCGTGCTCTTCCGCCACGTGCTGCGCAACGCGATGCTGCCGATCCTGACGAGCACCGTCGCCGTGCTGCCGCTGCTCTTCCTCGGCGCGCTGATCATGGAATCGTTCTTCGGCATTCCGGGCCTCGGCAGCTACACGATCGACGCGATCAACGCGCAGGATTTCGCGATCGTCCGCTCGATGGTGTTCGTCGGCTCGACGCTCTACATCGTCGGCCTGATCCTGACCGACATTTCGTACACGGTCGCCGATCCGCGCATCCGTCTCAGCTAGCCGGACAGGCGCCCAGTGCCGAAGCCCGTCTTCCTCGCCACCGACGTCGTTCTCTACCTGCTGCTGGTCGCGATCGCCGTTCTACGTATGGCACGCGCTGCGCACGCCGACCCTGCGGCAGACGTGGCGAGTGGTCGTCCGCGACCCGGCGGCGATGTCCGCTGCGGTGGTGCTCGGCGTCTTCTTGCTGATCTCCATTCTCGATTCGATCCATTTCCGGCCGCTGCTGCCGCCGGCGCCCGGCGCGGCGGCGGATGCCGCGCCGCCTACTCGACGCAGACGCTGTCGGTGCTCGACGCGCTGCTCGCCGGACCGCGCGAATCGCGCGAAAAGACCTACTCGATTCCGCTCGGCACGCACCAGTATTCGAAGGAATCGATGCTCGTCGACGGCAAGACGGTCCGCGACTACCCGCGCCTGCAATTCGGCGGCAAGCACCTGCAAGGATCCCGACGGCGACTGGGTCGCGACGTCGCGGCGCGCTCGGCAGCGGGACTGCCGGCGGGCGCGGTGGGCGCCGCGCTTCTGTGGCTCATCGTCGCCGCGCTGCGCGCTCGCTCAGCGCGCACCTCCGTTCGCGAATCGCTGCACGCGATCTGGGCGCGGGCGACCGACGTTCCGTGGCGACCGATGCTGCATCACCGCGGCGGTGCTGGCGCTGTTCGCCGGCTGGGTCGCCGCGCTGTGGCCGTGGTATCACGTGTTCGGAACCGACCAGACCGGCAACGACGTCCTGTTCCAGGCGATCAAGTCGATCCGCACGGCGGTCGTCATCGGCTCGCTCGCGACCCTCGCGACGCTGCCGTTCGCGATCGTGTTCGGCATCCTCGCCGGCTACTACAAGGGTCGCGTCGACGATGCGATCCAGTACCTGTACACGGTGCTGTCGTCGATTCCGTCGGTGCTGCTGATCGCCGCGTTCGTGCTGATGATCCAGGTCTTGCATCGACAAGAACCCGCAGATGTTCGAGACGGGCCTCGAGCGCGCGGACATCCGGCTGTTCCTGCTCGCGGCGATCCTGGGAATCACCGGCTGGGCGGGGCTCGCGCGCCTGCTGCGCGCCGAGACGCTGAAGCTCTGGCCGAGCTCGACTACGTGCAGGCCGCGCGCGCCTTCGGCGTGTCGGATCGCGGCATCATGCGCCGGCACATCCTGCCGAACGTCATGCACGTCGTGCTGATCGTCGCGGTGCTCGATTTCTCGAGCCTCGTGCTCTACGAGGCGGTGCTCTCGTACGTCGGCGTCGGCGTCGATCCGACGACCAACAGCTTCGGCACGATGATCAACAGCGCGCGCACCGAGCTGTCGCGCGATCCGGTCGTGTGGTGGAATCTCCTCGCTGCGTTCGCGTTCATGGTCGCGTTCGTGCTGTCGATGCAGCTCTTCGCGAGCGCAGTGCGCGAGGCGTTCGACCCGCGCGCGCGCGCGTTCCGCGCCGCACCGCATGCGAAGTCCCGCGAGCGCGCCAGCGCCGCACCGCCGTCGACAAGCGCCGGCCGGCGTCACCCCTGCCGCATAGGATCGCGCTCCCGTGCTCGACGATCGCCAACCTCACGACCGACCTCGATTCGGACGGCGGGCTCGTGCGCGCCGTCGACGCGCTGTCGCTCACGATCGAGCGCGGCGAGACGTTCGCGCTCGTCGGCGAGTCGGGCTGCGGCAAGTCGATGACCGCGCTGTCGATCCTGCGCCTGCTGCCCGACAGCGGACCGCGTGAGCGCGGGCAGCGTCGGCATCCAGGGCACCGACGTCGATGCAGCTGCCCGAGGCGCAGATGCGCGACATACGCGGACGCCGGATCAGCATCATCTTCCAGGAGCCGTCGACGAGCCTCAACCCGGTGATGACCGTGGGCCGCCAGATCACCGAGGTGATCGAGCGGCACACGCCGCTGCGCGGCGACGCGGCGCTCGCGAAGGCGATCGACTGGCTGAAGCGCGTGGGCATTCCCGAGCCCGAGCGCCGCGTCGACGACTATCCGTTCCAGATGTCGGGCGGGCAGAAGCAGCGCGTGATGATCGCGATGGCGCTCGCGTGCCGAGCCGGACATCGTGATCGCCGACGAGCCGACCACCGCGCTCGACGTGACGATTCAGGCGCAGATCCTCGACCTGCTGAACGAGCTGCAGGCGTCGCAGCAAGATGGCGATGCTGCTCATCACGCACGATCTCGCGATCGTCGCGCAGATGGCGCACCGCGTCGCGCTGATGTACGCGGGCCAGATCGTCGAAGTGGCCGATGCGAAGGAGTTCTTCGAGCGGCCGCTGCATCCGTACGCGGTCAATCTGTTCGAGGCGCTTCCCGACACCGAGCAGAAGCGCGGCCGGCGGCTCGCGTCGATTCCGGGCACCGTTCCGCCGCTCAACCAGACGTTCGCCGGTTGCCGTTTCGCCGATCGCTGCGGCAACGTGATGGACCGATGCCGCGCTTCGCCGCCGCAGCTGATCGCGGTCCGGCCGGACCACGCGGTGCGATGCGTGCTCTACGATGGCGCGAGCCCCGGCGAATCCGTTTGGCGCGTGTTCGACAAGGACCAGAGCTGCCGGCGGACGCGCGCGGTCGGCGAAACGCATGCTCGAGGTGCGCGACTACCGTGTCTGGTTCCCGATCCGCAAGGGTCTTTTCAAGCGCACGGTCGGCCACGTCAAGGCGGTCGACGGCGTGTCATTCAGCGATCCCGGCCGGACGCACGCTCGCGCTCGTCGGCGAATCGGGCAGCGGCAAGACCACCGTCGGCAAGGCCGTCGCTGCAGTTGCTGCGCGACACCGCTGAAATCACCGGCTCGGCGATGCTGCAGGGCTCGGCGCTCGAGCCGTTGACCGGCGAGGCGCTGCGCACCGCCCGCGCGCCGCGCAGATCGTATTCCAGGACCCGTTCGCTTCGCTCAACCCGCGGATGCGCGTCAACGAGATCCTCGAGGAGGGCGTGGCCTCGCTGCGGCCCGATATCGCGCCCGCGGAACGCACCGAGCGCGTCGCCGCGCTGCTCGGAGCGCGTCGGCCTGCGGCGAGACGTCCTCGACCCGCTATCCGCACGAGTTCTCGGGCGGCCAGCGCCAGCGGCTGGCGATCGCCCGCGCGCTCGCCGTCGAGCCCCGCGCTGATCGTCGCCGACGAGCCGACATCGGCGCTCGACGTGTCGGTGCAGGCGCAGATCCTCAACCTGCTGAAGGAGCTGCAGCGCGAGCTCGGCGTCGCCTACCTCTTCATCACGCACAACTTCGGCGTCGTCGAGTACCTCGCGCACGAGATCGCCGTGATGAAGAACGGCAAGCTCGTCGAAATCGGCACCGCCGACGACATCCTCTCCCGCCCGCAGCACGAATACACGCGAGCGCTCCTTGCCGCGGTCCCGCGGCTGAAGCGCGCGGCGGCGTAGCAGTCAGGGACGGCGTCACGCCGCGGTCGAGCGAGGACGTCCATGCGCATAGCGGTTCTCGATGACATCCATCGGGCCTACGAGGGCACCGATGGTAATCCGGCGCCTGCGCGAACGCGCGGAGAGTCGGATCTTCACCGGCCCGTTCGGGGAGCCTACCGCTCTGTCCGGTTACGATGCGCTGATCGCCAATCGGGAGCGCACGCGCTTCACGCGCGCTCGCTCGAGCAGTTGCCCGACGTTCGGATCATTGCGCAGACGGGTAACCATGCGTACCACATCGACTTCTGCGGCCGCGGCAGAGCGCGGCGTGATCGTCGCCAGGGCGAGCGGTGGATTTTCGAGCGGCGCGGCCGAGCTGGCGATCGGGCTCGCGATCGCGCTGATGCGCGAAATTCCCGCAGCCGACGCGGCGGTGAGGCGCGGCGCCTGGCGGACGCCGCTCACCCGCGTACTGCATGGCAAGGCGTTCCGGGATCATCGGGCTCGGTCGCGCATCGGTCGACGCGTGGCGAGCATCGCCAGCGCATTCGGGATGACGGTGCTCGCATGGAGTCCGCGGCTCACCGACGCCGACGCTCGCGAAGCGGGCGTCGAACGGCGAAGCTCGATCAGCTCTTGCGCGAGCCGACATCGTGTCGATCCACGCCGCGCTGTCCGCAGACTCGCGTGGACTGCTCGACGCATCGCGAATCGGTCTCGATGAAGACCGACGGCCTATCTCGATCAACACCGCGCGCGGACCGATCGTCGAGGAGACGGCGTTGATCGCCGGCGCTCCGCGGCGGAAGGATCGCGGGCGCGGGGCTCGACGTCTTCGACGCCGAGCCGCTGCCGGCGAGGCCACGCCTGACGACGCTCGCGAATGTCGTCCTGACGCCGCATCTCGGTTGGCCGACCGATGAAGGGTACGCGCATTTTGCGAAAGCGGCGGCCGACGTGTTGCTCGCGTATCTCGACGGCCGTGAAGTGCCGCAGTTCGAATCAGGTCCTCAGGCACCCCACCCGGTCGCGCCGCCATGCTCGTATCGCTCCGCCGAAATCGACGCTTCGACCGTCCGCGCAATTACGGATCTGGCGGTGGCTTCCGGGCAACGCGGGTTCGTCGCCAGCAATGCGGTGTCGCTTGCGCAGGCGCTGTTCGGTCCCGAGGCCTGGTACCGGGCGATCTATCTCGGCGACGAGCCGGTGGGCTTCGTCATGCTGTACGACGAGACGTTGCGCGCATTGCCGCCCGACTCGCACCGTAGTCCCGCTTTCCCTCACGCGCCTTTGCGCGGTGGCGTCGCCGCGAGGCAAAAGGTCCCGTCCACCGTCTCGACGAACGTGCGCTCCTCGCGCAGGATCAATCGGCGCTCGCTGCGCGAACGCGAAGTTCGCGCGGCCCTCGGGATCGGCCTTGAGCCGCGTCCGATAGGTCTCGTAGTCGGCAAGGGCTGTCGAACGCGATCAGCCCCCAGGCCACGTAGCTCGTGCCTTCGTGCGGCAGGAAATAGCCGACGAGGTCGCCGCCGCAGCGCGGGATGATGCGCGCCCCAGTTCGCCGCGTACTCGCTGAACGCGTCGCGCTGGAACGGATCGATCTCGTAGCGGATGAAGCAGGTGATCGCCATCGTCGCGTTCCCGGCTGTATCAGTGCGAAGACTACGCCGTTGCGCGTTGCGATATGGTTCGACTAAGATCGAACCATGAAAGACGGCCCGAACATCGTCGCGCATCGCCGCGCTCGATCGGCGACCACGCGCGCGCCGAGATCCTGACGGCGCTGATGGGCGGCGAGGCGCTGACCGCAACCGAGCTTGCGCGAGCGTCGCGGGCGTCACCAAGCAGACCGTCAGCACGCACCTCGCGAAGCTGCGTCGATGCGCGGCTGCTCGCCGTCGAGAGCCAGGGGCGGCACCGCTACTTCCGCCTCGCCGATCGCGACGTGGCGGACCTGCTCGAAAGCCTGATGGGCGTCGCGTACCGCGCCGGGCGCCGTGCGCATCGCTCGAGCCCGCGCGAACCTGCGCTGCGCAAGGCGCGGGTCTGCTACGACCACCTCGCCGGCGATCTCGGCGTGCTGCGTCTTCGACAGTCTCGACGCGACGACGCTGGCTGCCGCTCGGGACGGCGCGCACGCTCGAACTGACGCCGGACGGTCAGCGGTTCTGTCGCGAATTCGGCATCGACGTCGACGCGCTCGCGCGGCAGCGGCGGCCGCTTTGCCGCGCCTGCCTCGACTGGAGCGTGCGGCGCCACCATCTCGCCGGCGCCGCTGGGCGCCGCGGTGCTCGAGGCGCTGCCTGGCGCTCGGGCTGGGCCCGACGCGCCAAGGGCTCGCGCGTCGTCGTGTTTTCGGATGCCGGCGAGCGCGCGCTTCGAGAGCGGGTTCAGCATGCCGGGACGATGCCCGCATCCGATGTACGGTCGCATCGGATCCGACAGACCGCACCCTCGAGCGGCTACGTGCCTCGCGTCGCCCGACGCCCGCTGACCGACTCTCTCGGCTGCGCCTCGCCCGCGACGGCGACGTCCCGGCGATTCGGCGCTGATTCCCGTGTCAGTGCGCTTCAGGCCGCGCCACTACTCATCGCGCGCAGATGGACGCGGCATTGGGGTCCGTGTTCGGCGTCGATCGGCAGCTCATTCGCGACGGCAGCGTATTTCGTCGCCGAGCACGAAGGCCGAGTCGTCGGCTGCGGCGGATTGGAGCCGCCGCAGGGTTCGCACTACGGCGGCGACCACGGCCGCCAGGCGAGGATTCGCTGCTCGACCCGCGAGCGCGATGCGGCGCGCATTCGAGCGTTCTTCGTTCATCCGGCATGGGCGCGCCGCGGCATCGGCCGCGGCAATCATGACGCCATCCGAAGCGGCGATTCGCGCGGCAGGCTTTCGCGCGGTCGACATCGTCGCGACGTTGGCCGGCGAGCCGCTCTACGCGTTCGTTCGGGTACGCGGTGGTCGAGCGAGTCGAAATGCGCTGGACGGCGGCTTGCGCTTGCCTGTGGTCCGGATGGGCAAGCGCCTCGATCGGCGCAGGCGTGATCGATGTCGCGCGAGCTGCGACGTGCGTCGCCGCGGCGCTGGTCGCTGGTACGCGTCGCTGGGAACCGCGCAGCCAGCTGCCGCTTCGGGACCAACTCCCTGCGTGGGCCGCGAAGCCGTGGGCAGCCGCGTCGGCCGCGAGACCACGTCGAGATTGTTCGCGGCCAGTGAATCCTTTCTATCAGCGCGGCGACTTCGATGGCGACGGCAGGGCCGATCTGGCGATCCTGGTCCGCGACAAGGCGACCGGGAAAATCGGCATACTCGTGCTCCATCGCGTCGGCAAGCCGACGCTGCTGGGCGCCGGCCGGTCGTTCGGCAACGGCGGCGACGATTTCGCATGGATCGATCAGTGGTCTGTCGACGACCGCGGTAGCAACGCCGCGCCGCGGCGACGATCCGTCGATCAAGCGCCGCTCCGACGCGCTGTGGGTCGCGCAAGGAAGGCTCGGCAAGTGCGCTGATCTACTATCGCAACGGCAAGTACGTGTGGCGGCAACAAGGCGATTGAAGCCGGCAGCGCAGTCTGCAGGACAGTGACCAGGAACGCGACAGGGATCGCCGGAGCCGTCAGCTGGATCCCGCCTTCTTGAGCCTGATCTCGGCCTGCACGGCGCTCGTCGCCTCGATCGCCGGTCCGTTCGTCACGCTCGTCGTCGCCAAGCGCAACTTCAATGCGACCGGTTCTGTCGGCGAACCGGCAGAAGTGGATCGAGTCGTTGCGCGACATGCTGGCCGAGCTCATCTCGCTGCTCATCGCCGCTTTGGTCGTGAAGGCGAAATGGAAGGACAAATGGGACCGGGGACGCGGCGCGCTCATCGGCGGAGCCGGTGCTTGCTGGAGAAGGTCCAGCGGCTCGTGCTCGCGCAGACAAGATCCGGCTGCTGCTCAATCCAGCGAGAGCGGATCATCAGCATCTCTATCACGCGATCGACGCCGCGACGAAGCGACTGCAGTCCGAGGAACGCGCTGGAATCCGAGACGGAGGCCGACATCGAGACGATCACGAAGCTCGCGCAGGCGATCCTCAAGCGCGAGTGGCAGCGTGTCGAAGCACGGAACCTAGCGCCAAAGCGGAGCCGCCGGAATCCGCTGGAACTTCGGCACGCACGATCCGCGTCGGCCGCGCTGCGTCGCCACGGCGTAAAATAGCGATCCTCGTCGCTTCTCGCTCAAGGTTGCTCCCGTGCCCATCGAGCTCTGGCTGGCATTCGTCGCCGCCTCCGCGATCCTGCTCGTCATTCCCGGCCCGACGATTCTCACCGTGATCAGCTATTCGCTGGCGCACGGCCGGCGCGCCAACGTTCCTCTCGTCGCCGCCGTTGCGCTCGGCGATTCGACGGCGCTCGTGGTCTCGCTGCTGGGCCTCGGCGCGCTCGCTCGCAACCTCGGCGTTCTGGTTCACGATCGTCAAATGGATCGGAGGGTCTGTACCTGCTCTTCCTCGGCATCAGGCTGCTTCGCGCCGGCATCGCGTCGACCGACGTTGCCGCTGCGGCAGCCGCATCCGGATCGCGCTGGCGCCTGTTCGCGAATACCTACGTCGTCACGGCGCTCAACCCGAAGGGCATCGTGTTCTTCGTCGCGTTCCTGCCTCAGTTCATCAGCGCCCGCGCGAACGTCGAGCACGCAGTTGTGGATCCTGGCGGTCACCTTTGTCGTGATGGCGACGATCAATGCGACGCTCTACGCGCTGTTCGCCGTGTCGGCGACGCAGGCTCCGTCACTCGCCTCGCGCGCAGCGGCTGATTCCAGTTTGCCGGCGGCTCGTTGCTGTCCGCGGCGGGCGTCTGGGCACTGCTCGCGCGACGTGCACGTGTAGCCGCGGCGCTTCAGGTCGGTTGCGAATAACCTGCGGCCGATGTCCGGGTTCTGCCTGAGGTCGACGATATCGCCGTGCGTCGCGATCAGCCAGTCCGGCGGCGCCTTGCGGAACTCCTCGCAGAGCCAGCGCCGGAGCGCCGCCTTGTCCTGCACCATGAAGAGCGGCGCGATGTTGTTGAACCGCGGACCTGGGCCGCTGCCGCTCAACCGGAACATGAGCTTGAAGACGGGGTTTCGCGGCAGCACCGGCAGGTTCATGATGACGTCGGTGACGTACCAGACGACGGCCGCGCTCCGTGGTGATGCGCACGAGCACTTCCCCGGTCTTGTAGTGCGGCATGTCGACAAGCTCCACTGCCGTACCGGTTATCGCGGCGGCGTCCGCAAGCGGACGGATGCCGCTCAACGACGACTGTCTTTCAACGCGCGCGATCGACTGCGCCGGCGCGAAGATCGCGGCATCCGGGAATCGGGCCTTCCATTCGCGGATCCCGAGATAGTGGAAGGCGTTCGACGCGACGAGCGCACGGACAGGGCCGTATTCGCGAGAGGTCGTCGAATACACCGGCCTTGACGCGGCACGGCGGGCTCACGACGACGAGGCCCGCCTTGCCGCCGACGGCGAGCGCATTGGCCACCCCGGGCCGAACGAATACTCATAGGTCAGGATCGGCGTCCAGCGCCTCGAAGATCTCGCCAGCCGTGCGCGCGTCGCATCCATGGTGCTAACGTAGTCGATTCCGGCGGCGCCAAACAAGAACCCCCGCCGCCCGCCAACATCAATGGGAATGACGCGATGAACGACCAAGCGACCCGAGCCGAGAAGTTCAGCCGGCTGCACACGCGCCCGGCATTTTCGCGATCCCGAACCCGTGGGATGCCGGCTCGGCGCGGATTCTCGCCACGCTGGGTTTCGAAGCGCTCGCAACGACGAGCGCCGGATTCGGCGTTTTCGCTGGGCAGGCCGGACGCCGAGGGCGCGATCGGCCGCGACGAGACGCTCGCGAACGCCCGCACAATCGTCGAAGCGACCGACCTCCCGTCTCCGCCGATCTTGGAAAACGGCTTTCGGCGATGATCCCGCCGACTGCGCGGAAACGATCGCTCTCGGCTGCGCAGGCGGGCCTCGTCGGCGGATCGATCGAGGACGCGACCGGCCGTGCGGACGATCCGATCTACCCGTTTGCGCTGGCCGTCGAGCGCGTCGCGGCCGCAGTGCAGGCCGCACGCGCCCTGCCGTTTCCGTTCGTGCTGACGGCGCGCGCCGAGAACTTCATCAACGGCCGCCCCGACCTCGCGGATACGTTGCGGCGACTGGAAGCCTTTTGCGGCGGCCGGGGCCGACGTGCTCTACGCGCCGGGACTCAAGTCGCGCGCCGACATTCGAAGCCGTCGTGAAAGCGGTCGCGCCCAAGCCGGTCAACGTCGTGATGGGGCTCTCCGGCGCCGGCATTCTCGCTCGACGAGCTTCCGGCGGCCTCGGCGTAAAGCGTGTGAGCGTCGGCTCGTCGCTCGCCCGCGCCGCCTACGGCGCGTTCGTGAGCGCCGCGCGGGAGGTGCGCGCCCAGCGGGACGTTCACGTTCGCCGATACGGCGATCCCCTACGCCGAGATCGTCACGCGATGTTCAGATGAGAAAACCCATGTCGCTGACCACGCCGGCCGCGCGCCGCGACCTTGTCGTTCCACCTGCATCCCGCGACCAACCTGCGGTCGGTTCAAGCCGAAGGGCCGCTGGTCATCACGCGCGGCGAAGGCGTCTACGTCTACGACGACGAAGGCAAGCGCTACCTCGAAGGCATGGCGGGGCTGTGGTGCGCGTCGCTCGGCTTTTCCGAACGCCGGCTCGCCGAGGCCGCGTACAAGCAGATGTGCGAGCTGCCGTTCTATCACAGCTTCGCCGGCAAGGTCCCGGCGATCAGCACGCGAGCTCGCGGAAGCGATTGATCGGCATCGCGCCCGCGGGCATGAGCCGCGGCGCTGTTCGCGAATTCGGGGTCCGAGGCGAACGACACGGCGATCAAGCTCGCCTGGTACGTGAACAATGCGCTGGGCCGGCCGCAGAAGAAGAAGATCATCTCGCGGCAGCGCGCGTACCACGGCGTGACGATCGCCAGCCGCGAAGCCTCACCGGGCTCGCCTTCGCGCACGACCGATTTCGACCTGCCGATCGCGCGCATCCTGCACACCGACTGCCCGTACTATTACCGCGGCGCGCAGCCGGGCGAGAGCGAGGAGGCGTTCGCCGCGCGGCTCGCCGCGAACCTCGAGCAGCTGATCCTGCGCGAGGGTCCCGATACGGTCGCCGCGTTCTTCGCCGAGCCGGTGATGGGCGCCGGCGGCGTGATCGTGCCGCCGGCGACCTACTTCGATCGCGTGCAGCCGATCCTGAAGAAGTACGACATCCTGTTCGTCGTCGACGAGGTGATCTGCGGCTTCGGCCGCACCGGCAACATGTTCGGGTCGCAGACCTTCGATCTGCAAGCCCGACATCATGACGCTCGGCGAAGGCGCTGTCCGGCGGGCTACCTGCCGATCTCGGCCAACCTCGTCTCCGGCACGCGTCTACGACATCCTGCTCGCGCAAAGCGACAAGCTCGGCATCTTCGGCCACGGCTACACCTACTCGTCGCATCCGGTGCCCGCCGCGGTCGCGCTCGAAACGCTGAAGATCTACGACGAGCGCGACATCGTCGCGCAGGTGCGGCGCGTCGGCCCGCGGATGCAGGCGGCAATTCGCAGCTACGCCGATCATCCGCTCGATCGGCGATGCGCGCGGGAATCGGCCTCATCGGCGCCGTCGAGCTCGTCCGCGACAAGGCGACGAAGCAGAGCTTCGACCCGAAGGCGGGTGTCGCCGCCTTCCTGGTCCGCCGCGCGCAGCACCACGGCGCGATCCTGCGCAACATGCCGGGCGACATCGTCGCGTTCAGCCCGCCGCTGATCATCAGCGAGGCCGAGATCGACGAGATGATGGCGCTGCTTCGGCAAGGCGCTCGACGACACGTGGGCGATGGTGAAGGAACGGGGCCTCCGCGTGATCGATGCCAGGCGCGGTACGTCGCGGGCACGCTGGAGCGAGTAGTCGACCGCGATGCAGAAGACGATCATCGTCACCGGCGCGAGCCGCGGGATCGGGCATGCGACGGCGCTGCGCTTCCACGAGAACGGCTGGCGCGTCATCACCGTCTCCCGCGAGCCGCCGCCCGGTCGAGTGCCCGTGGAGCGTCGCGCGCTCGCACATCCTTCTCGACCTCTCCGAGCTCGACAACATCGTGCGCTGCGTCGAGGTCGATGCGCGAGCATGCTCGACGACGGCGAGTTGCACGCGCTCGTCAACAACGCCGGGCACGTCGCCGAAGGGGCCAGGCGGCTCGCGGCTCAATTCGCTCGAGACCGACATCGCGACGTGGCAGGCGATGTACAACACGAACTTCTACGCGCCGCTGCTGCTGACGCGCGGATTCGCGCCGGAGCTCTCGAAGGCGCGCGGCGCTGTCGTCAATCTGACGTCGATCGCCGGCTCGCGCGTGCACCCGTTCGCCGGCTCGGCCTACGCGACGTCGAAGGCGGCGCTCGCGGCGCTGACGCGGGAGCTCGCGTTCGATCTCGCGCCGGCGGGCGTGCGGGTCAACGCGATCGCGCCGGGGAGATCGACACGGCGATCCTGTCGCCGGGAACGCCGCAGATCGTCGAGCGCGACATCCCGATGCATCGGCTGGGCACCACCGCCGAAGTCGCCGACCTGATCTGGTTCCTGTGCTCGCCGCAGGCCGCCTACATCACCGGTGCGGAAATCCCGATCAACGGCGGGCCAGCATGTACTGCAGGCCGATCGTCCGCTTCGTCGGCATCGGCAAGACCTACGACGGCGTCAATCGCGTCGTCGACGATCTCCACCTCGACATCGAGCGCGGCGAGTTCCTGACGCTGCTCGGACCCTCGGGTTCGGGCAAGACGACGACGCTGATGATGCTCGCCGGATTCGAGACGCCGACGCTCGGCGAGATCCTGCTCGACGGCAAGCCGCTGTCGCGCCTGCCTCCCTACCAGCGCCAGATCGGCATGGTGTTCCAGAACTACGCGCTGTTCCCGCACATGACGCGTGGCCGAGAACATCGGCTTCCCGCTGTCGGTGCGCGGGATCGCGCGCGACGAGATCGCGCGGCAGCGTCGACCGCGCGCTGGACATGGTGCAGCTCGCCGGATTCGGCGCACGCCGGCCCGCGCAGCTTTCCGGCGGGCAGCAACAGCGGATCGCCGTCGCGCGGGCGCTCGTGTTCGAGCCGAAGCTCGTGCTGATGGACGAGCCGCTCGGCGCGCTCGACAAGCAGCTGCGCGAGCAGATGCAGCTCGAGATCCGGCGCCTGCACGCAGCGCTCGGCGTCACGATGGTCTACGTCACGCACGACCAGGCCGAGGCGCTCACGATGTCCGGACCGCATCGCCGTGTTCCATCGCGGGAAGATCCAGCAGCTCGACCGGCCGGAACGGCTCTACGAGGCGCCGGTCAACGCGTTCGTCGCCCGCTTCATCGGCGAGAACAACCGCTTCGAGGGCACGCTGCAGGCGGTGACCGGCACCCGATGCTCGATCCGGATCGCCGGCGACGCGTGCGATCGAAGGCTCGCTGGCGTCGCCGCTGCCTGCCGGCGCGCCGGTGACGGTTTCGCTGCGGCCCGAGCGGGTGCAAATCGCCGCGCCCGGGCATACAATCCAGCCGCGATCGCCGGGTGCCGCCTCGCGGGGACGCTGCGCGAGGTGATCTATCTGGGCGATCACGTCCGGGCGCGCGTCGCGCTGCCCGGCAACGACGATTTCACGGTGAAGCGGCCGATCGACGAGGCGCAGCCGATTGCCGGCGATCGGCGGCGCGGTCGAGCTCGGCGTGGGTGCCCGAGCACTGCCGGGCGTTCGCGCGGGAAGACACGAGCGGTTTAACCCACGGAGGAGGAGATGATGCGTAACCCGATGTTGAAGCTGGGTGTGCGTGGCGGCCGTGGCCGCCGTGATCGCGCCAGGTCGCGGCGGCGCGCGACCTGACTGTCGTGTCGTGGGGCGGCGCGTACCAGGACGCGCAGCGCGAGGTCTACTTCAAGCCGTTCATGGCCACGGGCACCAAGATGGCCGAGGAGAGCTGGGACGGCGGCGTCGGCACGCTGCGCGCGAAGATCCAGGGCGGCAACAACAACTGGGACGTCGTGCAGGTCGAGTCCGACGAGCTCCTGCTCGGCTGCGAGGAAGGCCTCTACGAGAAGCTCGACTGGGCGAAGCTCGGCGGCAAGGACAAGTACCTGCCCGACGCGGTCAACGACTGCGGCGTCGGCGCGATCGTCTACAGCTTCATCCTCGCCTACGACGGCGACAAGATCAAGAGCGACACGCCGAAGAACTGGGCGGACTTCTGGAACGCTGCAGAAGTGGCCGGGCAAGCGCGCGCTGCGCAAGGGCCCGAAGACGACGCTCGAGATCGCGCTGATGGCCGACGGCGTCGCGCCTGCAGGACGTCTACAAGACGCTCGCGCACCGACGCCGGCGTCGAGCGCGCGTTCAAGAAGCTCGACCAGATGAAGGGCGAGCATCGTCTGGTGGGAAAAGGGCTCGCAGCCGCCGCAACTGCTCGCTTCCGGCGAAGTCGCGATGACCGACGCCTACAACGGCCGCATCGCCGCCGCCAACGACAAGGACAAGAAGAACTTCAAGATCGTGTGGACGAACAACCTCTACACGATCGACTCGTGGGTGATCATGAAGGGCAGCGCCGAACAAGGCCGACGCGGAGAAGTACCTCGTCTTCGTCAACGACCCGCAGAACCAGAAGAACCTGCCGCCGAAGATTCCCTACGGCGTGACCGTCGAAGGCCTCGACCGCGCTGATCGACAAGAACGTGCTGCCGAACCTCGCGACGGCGCCGCAGAACATCGCGACGCGCGCTCTACATCAACGACAAGTTCTGGCTCGAGAATCTCGACAAGCTCAATCAGCGTTTCAACGCCTGGGTCGCCAAGTAGGTCCGCGCGCGGGAGCCTCCGTGGCGCCGCGGTACCGGCGCCGACGGCCGCGGCGCTGCGGCGAGGCTGAAGCGCAGCGGCCGGAGAGCAGCTTCGAGCGGCAGCCCTCGTGCTGCCGCTCTTCCTGTTCCTGCTCGCGAGCTTCATCGTGCCGATCGGCAGCGATGCTCGGCGCGCGGTGTCGTCGACACGCGAGGTCGCGCGGACTCTGCCGCGCGTCACGGCGGAGCTGCGCGCTGGGACGGCGCGGGCTTGCCCGCCGATGCGGCCTTCGCCGCGCTCGTCGCCGACATTCGCGACGCGCGCGACGCCGGCACGCTCGCCAGCGCGGCCACGCGGCTCAACTACGACGTCGCCGGGATTCCGGTCGCTGCTCTTCGCGACCGGCCGGCGCGCTGCCGGCGACGCTCGCGGGCTCGCGCGCGCGACGTCGCTCGATCGCGATCGACCCGAAGTGGGACGAGCGCGAGACCTGGGCGGCGATCCGCCGCGCCGGCGGACCGGTCACCGATTTCTATCTGCTCGCCGCGCTCGACCTGCGCCGCGACGCCGACCGACGCGATCGTCGGCGACGCCGCCGGAACAGACGGTGTTCCGCAACGTGCTCGGCCGCACGCTGTGGATCTCCGGCGTCGTCACGCTCGCCTGCCTGCTGCTCGGCTACCCGGTCGCGTACTTCATCGCGCGGCAGCAGCCCGGCGCAAGCCGGCCTGCTGCTCTTCCTCGTGCTGCTGCCGTTCTGGACGTCGCTGCTCGTGCGCACCGTCGCCTGGGTGCGTCCTGCTGCAGCGCGAGGGCATCCTGAACAACCTCTTCCTGTCGCTCGGGCTCATCGACGAGCCGGTGCGGATGATCTTCAACCGCTTCGCCGTCTACGTCGCGATGGTGCACGTGCTGCTGCCGTTCATGGTGCTGCCGCTGCTACGCGGTGATGAAGGGCATCTCGCCGTCGTATCGCGCGCGCCGCCTCGTCGCTCGGGCGCGCCGCCGCTCACCGCGTTCCGCGCGCGTCTACCTGCCGCAGACGCTGCCCGGCGTGGGCGCCGGCTGCCTGATGGTGTTCATCCAGGCGCTCGGCTACTACATCACGCCGGCGCTCGTCGGCGGCGCCGACGACCAGATGATCAGCTACTTCATCGCGTTCTACGCGAGCAAGACGGTGAACTGGGGGATGGCGGCGGCGCTGTCGCTGATGCTGCTCGCCGCCACGCTCGCGCTCTACGCCGTCTACGACCGGATGATCGGCATCGACAAGATGCGGCTGGGCTAGGACCTGAGCGCTATGAACGCGACGGCACGCGAGACGCTCTCGGCAACGGCTCGCGAGCCGTCGGCACTCGCGGCGCTCACGGCGCTCGTGCTCGGCGTTCCTCGTCGCGCCGATCCTGATCATCGTTCCGCTGTCGTTCTCGTCCGGCTCGTTCTTCTACTACCCGCTGCCCGGATTCAGCCTGCGCTGGTACCAGGATTTCTTCGCGTCGCCGTTCTGGCTGCCGTCGGTCTGGAACAGCCTGATCGTCGGCGATCTCGGCGACGCTGCTCGCGACGATGCTCGGCACGCTCGCGGCGCTGGGCATCTGGCGCGCGCGCTTTCCCGGCCAGGCGCTGCTGCTCGCGCTCGCTCATATCGCCGATGGTCGTGCCGGTGATCATCGTCGCGGTCGGCGTCTACTTCGCGTTCGCGCCGCTCGGTCTCAACGACGGCTATGCTGGTCTGATCCTCGCGCACACGACGCTCGCGGTGCCGTTCGTCGTCGTCACCGTGCTGGCGACGCTCGCGGGCTTCGACCGCACGCTGCTGCGCGCGCCGGCGAGCCTCGGCGCGCCGCCGCTGACGACGTTCCGCCGCGTGACGCTGCCGCTGATCCTTCCCGGCGTGGCATCCGGCGCCGTGTTCGCGTTCGCCGCGTCGTTCGACGAGGTCGGTCGTCGCGCTGCTGATCGCCGGTCCCGGTCAGCGCACGCTGCCGCGGCAGATGTTCGCCGGCATCAACGACAACATCAGCCTCACGATCACCGCGGCGGCGACGATGCTGATCGCGATCTCGCTGCTGCTGATGGTTGCCGTCGACGCTCTGCGCCGCCGCAGCGAGCGTCTCCGGCGCCCTTGATGCAGTGAACCTTCGACCGAACTCCAGTCGGCTGACCGCGGCGGCGGTCCGGTTCTGCTTCGATCGTCAATGCGAGGCCCCCGCTTCGCCAGGTCATCGCGAAAGAACGAATCGAGCTCATCGCCCGAAGCCGCGTTGGCGAACCCGTCGAACTTGCCTTGCTCGGCCATCAATCTGGCAGCACGCATGAATGCACCCCAGGCGGTGCGGGCAAGCGCACCACCGACGCTGACTCGCCGCACCCCGAGCGCGGCGATGTCCTGCATGCGTGAGCTCGCTCGCCCAGCCTACCAGCAGATTGAGCGGCTTTCGGCGCGACGCCGGCGACCACGGCGGCAATCTGGTCGCGAGTGCGTATTCCCGGAGCGTAGAGGCAATCGGCACCCGCCTGTGAATAGGCTCGCAGCCTCCCGATCGTTTCATCGAGATCGGGTCGACCCACAAGAAAGCATTCGGCGCGTCCGACCAGCAAGGCATCGCCGCCCGCCTTGTCGATGGCTCTGCGCGCCGCGCGAATCCTCTCGACCGCAGTGCCGAGGTCATAGAGCGGTTTGCGCCGCATCGCCTGTCGCATCTTCGATCGACAGGCCCGCCACCCCGATCTCGACCGCGAGACGAACGCTCTCCGCGACGCCCGCCGCATCATGCGCGAAGCCGCTTTCGAAGTCGGCATTCACCGGCAAATCGGTTGCCGAGACGATCTCGTCGAGGTGGGCGAGCGCCATGTCGCGCGGCTTGGCCGCATCGGGGCGGCCCTTCGACCAGCCGAAGCCCGAACTGGTGGTCGGCCAACGCCTTCGAAGCCGAGACTCTGCAGATAGCCGCGCGGTCCCCACGTCCCATGGATTCGGAATCGAGGAAACACCCGGTCTCATGCAACTGCAGGAAGGCGCGCCGCCTGTCGGCAATGCTGCGTCGATTCTCAGCCATGCGGCGTGCTCCCAAGGTGATGCGGCATTGCCGGCAGCGTCACCTCCGTAACGACATTCGTGCGGCTGCTCGCCTGGATCAGCCCTTCTCAGGCATCGCCGGCCTGCCGCCCGCCCGCGTTCATGGACATCGACTGTTCGTCGCAGTCTTCATGCCAGAACGCGGGTCCGGCCGCGTGCTCAGGTTACGCGCAGACTATCCTCACTACGGGTTCTGGCGAAGCGTAGTTCGCGGCGTCGTTGATGCTGCCGACTCGCCCTCCGCCGCGCAACTCGGGGATACGGGCAGAGCGGACGCGAGCTATCAACAGCACCGCTGGTCGAATGCGTTGCAATGATGCTGTCCGGGGCCACGCCATTGCTCGACCCATTGCACGATCGCACCCAGCGCATCGAACGTGTTGGGCCCCGGTCCGCCGTTGCAATGTTGCATGCCCGGTACCATGAATAGCCGCGCGAACATTTCGGGTCTTCTTGAGGCGCAGCCTTGTAGATTGGGCTCTGTTGGGTGATTGCGGGCGGAAACCGCGCTGCTGTATCCGGCCACCCTGGCAAGCGACGCTCGCACGAGTACTCGACGGTATGGAGCGGCGCGATGTTCTGATCCTTCCAGCCGTGATAAAGGATGACCTTGCCGCCGAGTTTGGAACGGCCGCAGGTTCGGATCGATCGAGTCGGTACGGCGCCCAGAACAGATCATTGGCGTAGATTTCGTTGAGCGTCGACGCCCCCTCCATGTTGAACCCGTGCCCATTGTCCCCTAGCAGAGTCGTCGGGTTGGTGTAGAACCAGGTCGGATCCTGGTACATGAAGTACCTGGAGTAGTTGACCGGCGGATTGCCGGCGGCGCTGTTGCCCTGGATGATGTGGCCGCCCCGATGGTCCTCGCTGCCGCGCATGTGCGGCTGCCAGATCTGCGCCCCGGTGGCAGGATCGTGAAACCGGCATAGATCTTTCTAACCGCCGTCACCTGGTCGGGCGCGGAGGCGCAGCTCGTCGTATTGGTGCCCGTCGGGCACTGGATGGCGCCCGGATCGAACGTTACAGGCCCCTCGGGTCATCGATGCTACCTCTGTCCCGCGCCGTTGGTAGAGGTCGCGCAGGCATTGAAAGGTGCGGCATTGTTCAGCGCGGCCATCTTGCGTCTGCAGACCCGTCCGGCCCACCGGTTGCCGTGGTGGTATACGTGCTTGCGACCCAGGACGGAAATACTTCGCCAGGCCACATCAGCGAGTATTGCGACGCCGGTGCGCCTCCGACAATGCCGTCGAAATCGCTGGGATAGCGCTGCAGCTCCGAAAGCGCTTCGGCCCCGCCAGTGGAGCATCCCGTGAAGTAGGAGTATTGCGGACCCGTGCCGTAGAAGGCCTGAATGACCTGCTTGCCGGTGTCCGTGGTGACGTGATAGCCGCGGTGGGCAAAGTCTTCGAGACTAGCTCGGGCACGCCGTTGAGCCTAACCAGGCGAAGCTCGAGTCATTCGACTGGTGGCCCGTGTCGGTCGTGGCGGCTGCGTAGCCCAGCCCCACCGCCGTTGCCAGGTCGCTCAGTCCCAAGCTGCCCGCGGTGCCGCCGCAGGCCGACTGCACTTCGTACCTTCCACTTCCAGCCGGAGAGCGGCAGCCAGTATTCGGAAATGACGTTGGAGACGGACGTCGGCTTGATCGACACGCGCACGCGACAGACCGGCACAGGGATGTTCCCGTTGAAACGCCCGAGCTCGGCTCCGTTGACGGTGGAAAACGTTCCGTGATGACGTTCGCTCCAGCGGTACCGGGTCTCCGCCTCGAGGACCGTCGTATTTGCCAGTGTGAGACCCTTGAGGCCTCGCGCAATCCATCGCGCGTTCGCGACACCGCTGACGGTGCCGGAATGCCGCGGCAATTGCCAGTCCAACAAGATTACGAGTACGCCACTTGCCATGAGTATTCATCGTGATCCTCCGTTGAGATTTCTTCGCGGTCGCCGCTAGCGGCGACCAAGCGCCGCCCTGATCGGCAGCGTTCATCACCTCTCCTCCAAAATACGTTGAGCGATCGCCGAGCATGTCTCGTCTCGCCTCCCGCTGCTATCAATCGGGGCGATAGGTGACTGTAGCGTAACAAAGAGGCCTCAATGGCGCTCTGCGAATTTACGCGGCCTGCGATGCAATACCCTTATCGGATCGGCACGCGGGAGGGGCTGTGATTCCCAGATCGATGTAGACTCCGCTTCCTTGAACCGGCGTGAAGCGAGATACGACAACTTTGGCTTATGGACCGATTCGCCCTCTTCCCCACGCCGCTATTCGTCTATGACGTCCCCAATGTCGAAGACATGAACCGCGAAGCTCGGCGAGCGCCTGCGCGCCGAGGCGCAGGCGTCGTCCGGCGTGCGTCGCGCCAACGTCGGCGGCTGGCACTCGCCCCCGATCTCGCCCTCCGTCCGGATCCCTGCTATCGCGCCATGATGAAGATGATCGTCGATCACGTCGGCGCCACGCACTCGAAGATCGTCTCTGCCATGGGCCCTGCGCCGTCGCTACCCTGGCGCTTTGCGGCGCAGGCCTGGGGCCGTAGTCACGCGCAATGGCGACTACATGATCGCGCACGACCACGGCGAAGCCCATTGGTCGACTTCCTACTACGTCGATGCAGGTGACGCCGACCTCGAGCACACGCCCGAGTCAGGGGCCCTAGCGGTGCTCGATCCTCGTCGGGGCGGGCGCCCGATCCCCGGACTCGAGTCCGGCGCCACGTTCACGATCCGCCCGCGCACCGGCGTGCTCGTGGTTTTCCCAGGTTGGCTCCAGCATTATGTCCATCCGTATCGCGGCACGCGCCCCGCATCGCTCATCGCCTGCAACAGCGACGATGTCGCCGCTGGAGCCTGAGAAAACGGATGGATCAATGCCAGCGGAATCTCAAACTGCTGCAGGTTCCGTCAAGAAATAACCGGACTCGCCGAAGATCCCGGTCCGGCGCTGTCGCATGGCCGAAATGTTGCCATCTGTGCCGCGATGCGTCGTCAGGAGATCGCAATAGGCGTCTCCGTCGGTGTGCCGCTCGCCGCACTGTTCGGGTCGATCGCCGCCAGTAGTGGAGGGTATCGACGCGCAATTTCCTCCATCAGTATCTTCGCGCCCGGCGAGACCATGCTGTCCGTGCGTGCGCGTGATGCCGATGACCCGACGCGTGTCGTGGAGCGGAATCGGCAGGAGCGTCAGGCAGTCCGGCATCCAGATCGTAGGAAAGCTGGCGGAGCGAGATCGCGGCCAGCAGGTCGCTGTTCAACAGCACGCCCCGGAAGTGACCGCGAGGTCGCTGGTTTCTACCGCGATGCCGGGGGCCGGCAGGCCCGCGCCGGATCAGCGCGTTCTCCAGCAGCTTGCAGTTCTGCCCATTGATACGATGGAGCACCCACCGGGCACGCGTCGAGCTCATGCGCCGGGATGTGCTTGCGTCCCGACCACGGATGCCCGGGCCTGCAGACGATCCCAAGCTCGTCGTGCGCGAGCGGCTCCCCGACGAGATCGCCTGGATATCCGCCCGGCCGCAACGCGCCGAGGATGAAATCAAGGTCGCCTGCACGCAGGCTTGCCTCCAGCGTTTCTGTCGATCCCTCCATGGTCGCGACGCGCAGTCCGGGATGCTTCTCCACCACGTGGGCGATCGAAATCGGGCAGCACGTGGGTGCGCCCGAGCGTCGGTGCGCCCAACTGTGACCGTACCCTGCGTAATCCCGCGCAGCGACGCGATGTCGGCCACGGCGTGGCGGATCTCGGCCAGGGCACGCTTCAACCGCAAGCGCGAGCGCAGCTCCCGCTGCCGTCGGCACCATGCCTCGTGCCGTTCGCTCGAAGAGCGCGACGCCGATGCTGTCCTCGAGCTGGCGGATTGCCATGCTCACGGCAGGCTGGGTGATGCCGAGGCTTTCGGCAACGGACGGCATGTGGTGCTGCTCGGTCAGCGCGACGAATGCACGAACGCATCCTTCATGGGTCAGCATGCCGAATATCGCGGCATTGCGCACGCTGCCCTTCTCGAAGAGGGCAGTGACGCTCGGTGCGGGCGCGCTGCATCTCCGCATGCGCCCGCTGCGCGCGCACGAGGAGCGCGCGACCGTACTCCGTCAGGAGCATTCCCGCGCGCGACGTTCGAACAGCTCGAATGCCGAGCTCGTATTCGAGCTTGCGAATGGAGCGGGAAACCGCGGACTGCGTGCGAAACAGGGCGGCGCCTGCCTTATTCGCGCTGCCCTGATCGGCAACCGCGAGGAATACTCGCAAGTGGTGCAGCTCAGGCTGCGTCTCCTTTCGCGGCGGCAGGAGCCTGGGACGGTCGGCGCATCCAAACCGGCACTGCCATCCTGAGCTGCGATAAGCATTTTCGATAGCTTCATGGTGGATTATCTTTGCCTCCATGGCCACATCGGGGAGAGAATTCGGGCTGCCGCCGTCGCCAATAAACTATTCGGATACCGGAGGATCGTCAATCCCATGCGCTCCATTGCCCGCATTTGCCACGTTGCTGCTCAGTCTCGCCTCGGCGCCAGCCGCTGCTGCGCCCAGACCTCAACCGATCAAGATTGCCGGCCTGGTCGAGCTGTCCGGCCCCGGGGCGACGTCGGGCACCAACTTCAACGACGGCGTGAAGCTCGCGGTCGAAGGAGATCAACGCCGCGGGCGGCATCCTGGGCCGACGCGTCGAGTACACCGTCGTCGGACACGCAGTCGCAGCCGCAGGTGGCGAAGGCGCTGGCGGTCGAAGGCGCATCGACGACGGCGCGTACGTGGTGATGGGACCGGTGTTCTCCGGCTCGATCCTGGTCAGCATGGCGGAGACGCAAGCGGGCGGAGATCCCGAACTTCACCGGCGGCGAAGCCGACCGCCGATCACGCAGCAGGGCAATCCGTACATCTTCCGCACGTCCGTTCACGCAGGCCAGCGCGATGCCCAAGGTGGCGCGCTATTTCAAGGACACCCTGAAGGCGAAGACGGTGGCCGATCATCTGGGTGAACAACGACTTCGGCAAGGGCGGGCGCGACGCCTTCATGAAGGCGATCGAGGCGCAGGGCATCAAGGTCGTGGCCGACATCTCGACCGATCAGGGCCAGCTCGATTTCTCGGGCGCGGTGCTGAAGGCGAAGCAGGCGAACGCCGACGCGCTGTTCGTCTACAGCAACGAGGAGGAGTCGGCGCGGGCGTTGCGCGAGCTGCGCAAGCAGGGCTACGACAAGCCGATCGTCGGCGAGACGGTGCTCACCAGCCAGAAGGTGATCGAGCTGGCGGGCGAGGCGGCCAACGGCGCGGTCGCGCACGTCGGGCTCACCGCGGATGCGCCCAATCCGGCGATCACGGCGTTCGCGGCGAAATTCCAGAAGGAATACAACTACAAGCCGGACCACAACGGGCCTCAAGGGCTACACGGCGATGTACGTGGTCAAGGCGGTGACCGAGAAGATCGGCAAGGTCGATCCCAAGGCGTTCGCCAATGCCATGCACGGCATCAAGCTCATCGGCCAAGGAGTATCCGGGGATCCTGATGGACGTGAGCTTCGACAAGAACGGGGACCTCGATCGGGAGAGCTTCATGACCCGGGCCGTGAACGGCAAGCAGGAGGTGATCGCGGTGTTGCCGGCAGTGTCGGCGCCGTAACGCGCCTCGCGCAGTCCGCTTGGATCAGCCTCACGCCTTCGGCATCGCCGGCCTGCTCGGATGGCCGGTGGCGCAATCGCGCTCGCCGGTGATCCACAACCACTGGCTCGCGCACTACGGCATTGCCGGACGTTACGTGCTGTTTCCCGTGCCGCCGGAGAAGCTCGAAGCGGCGGTACGCGGCATCGCAGTCGCTCGGCCTGCGCGGCTGCAATGTCACCACGCCGCACAAGCAGGCGGTCTTCCGGCTGCTGGATCGCGTCGACGACCTCGCGCGCAAGATCGGCGCCGTCAACACGGTCGTCGTCGAGAAGGATGGGACGCTCACCGGCTTCAACAACGACGGCAACGGCTTCATCCAGAGCCTGCGCGACGCCGACCCCAAGTGGAGTCCGGCCAGCGGCCCGATATTGGTGCTGGGCGCGGGTGGGGCGGCGCGCGCCGTGGTGGCGAGCCTCGCCGCGCAGGGTGCCAAGGAGATCCGCCTCGCCAACCGCACGCTCGACAAGGCGCGCGAAATCGCCGATGCCGTCGGTCCGGTGGTGAAGGTGGTGCCATGGGATGAGCGCGCGGACGCGCTCGACGGCGTCGCGCTGCTCGCCAACGCCACCAGCCTCGGCATCGGCCGGCAAGCCGGCGCTCGAGATGCCGCTCGATCGACTGCCCGCGAGGCGCGCTGGTCGGCGACCTCATCTACATCCCGCCGGAGACGCCGCTGCTGGCCGCGGCGCGCATGCGCGGAAACATCACCGTCAACGGCCTCGGCCTGCTGCTCAATCAGGCGCGTCCCGCGTTCAACGCCTGGTTCGGCGTCATGCCGGAGATCACGCCGGCGCTGCAGGCAGGCCATCGCCGCCACGTTCTGATGGCAGCCCCGCAGCGTCATGGACATCCGGATCTTCGAAGAGCCGAAGATCGACTGCCACGTGCACGTGCTCGATCCGGCACGCTTCCCGTACGGCGCGAACACGCACTACCGTCCGATGGGTCAGGAGATGGGCACGCCGGCGCAGCTCGCGCAGGTGATGGAGACCTACGGCACGCGCTACGCGCTGCTGGTCGGGCCGAACTCCGGCTACGGCCTCGACAATGCCTGCATGCTCGACACGATCGCGCGGGGCAATGGGCGCTACAAGGGTATCGCGGTGGTCGCGAACGACGCGACCTTCGGAAGAGCTGCAAAGGCTCAAGAGCCTGGGCGTCCTCGGCGTGGCGTGGAACGTCACGTACTACGGCGTCGACTACTACCGCGATGCCCAGCCGCTTCTGGAGAAGCTCGTGGCGCTCGACATGTTCGTCAATATCCAGGTCGAGCACGACCAGCTCGTGCCGATGATGCCGCTCCTCGCCGATTCCGGCGTGCGCGTGCTGGTCGATCATTGCGGGCGTCCCACGATCGATGCCGGCCTCGACCAGCCCGGCTTTCGTGCGCTGCTCGAAATGGGCTCGACGAAGCGCGCCTTCGTCAAGCTCTCGGGCTCGTCAAGTTCTCGCACGAGCCTTCGCCGCACGAGGATGCGTGGCCGTTCGTGCAGGCGCTGGTCGAGGCATTCACGCTCGATCATTGCCTGTGGGCGTCGGATTGGCCGTACCTTCGCGGCGCCGACGCGCGTCGACTACGGCGTGCTGCTGAACCTCGTGCTAACGCTCTTTCCCGATGCGTCCGAGCGGCGCAAGCTGCTGTGGGACACGCCGCGCTGAGCTGCTGGGTTTCGGGTCGTGAGTTACGCCAGTGGACGTGCGCCGCGCGGCAAACGGCACGCGCGGTTGCGGCCGGCCAACGCTCACGATTCGCGTTCGGCAAGCCAGTGCGACGACCTCGTCACCTTCTTTTCGACCATGAACTGCTTCGCGCGGTCGAGGATCTCGCGGTCGGCGACGCTCGCGCGCTCGTGCTGGCGCAGGTGCTCGACCCACGATTCATCCATGAAGACTTCGACGAAGTGCGTCGGATCTTCGGAGTCGTGGAAGAGCTGCCAGAAATAGGCGCCATTGCGGCGGCGCATCTCGCGCACGCCCTGCATCGCGGCGACGAAATCGGCGCGCTTGTCCGGCCGGATCGAGTAGCGGATGGTCACCATCACTGGCAGCATCAGGCTCGGGCGTCTCGGCAAGGACCGGCAGCGGCCAATCCATCGCAGGGCGTGAAATCGAGCACCTCGTGCTGCCCCGAGCTTGAATCTCCAGGTAAGGGCGATGGCCAGCACCATACCCGCGGCCGCCGCCGTCAACGCGCCGGGAATTCCGATTCTGCTTGCGACCTGGCCCCACAGGATGCTGCCGAGCGCCATGCCGCCCATGAAGATCACGACGAACGCGGCGAGGCCGCGCGCGCGCACCCACGCCGGCAAGGTCATCTGCGCGGAGACCTGCAGCGCCGAAAGGATCGAGATCCACGCAACGCCGGTTGCGAGCATCGCGACGGCCAGCAAGTGCGATGCTCTGCACGTACGCGAGCGCCAGCGCGGCGACCGCGTAGAGCGACGCTCGCGCCGGCGACCAGCGTCGTCGCGCGAGAATCTCGCGCGGAGCCGCGGCAGCACCATGGCGCCCGAAACCGCGCCGATGCCGATGCAGGTGAGGAGCAGGCCGTAGGTTTCCGGCCCGCGTCCGAGCTCGCCGCGCACGATCAGCGGAAACAGCGACCAGGTGGCGCTCGCAAAGATGAAGAACGGCGAGGCCGCGGACGAGCACGACCTGCAGCGTACGCGTATGCATGACGAAGCGCATGCCGACGCGGATCGCGGTGAAGAAGCGCTCCGCGGGCAGCGTGCTCTTGCGGTGCTCGCGCTTCCACTGCACGAGAACCGCGATGATGCCGATGTACGACAAGGCGTTGAGGCCGAACACGAGCCACGGGCCGATGGCGGCGACGAGCACTCCCGCGATGGCGGGCCCGATCGCGCGCGACACGTTGACGGCGACGCTGTTCGAGCGCGACGGCCGCACGCAGCTCGTCGGTCGGGACGAGCTCCGGGACGATGGCCGGACCATGCCGGCATCATCATCGCCGACCCGACGCCCAGCGCGAAGATGAAGCCGAGCAGCAGCCACGCGAGTCATGACGCCCATCAGCGTCAGCGATCGCGAGCACGCCCGCGACGATCATCAGATAGGCTCTGAACCGCGATCAGCAGTCGCCGGCGGTCGACGATGTCGGCAAGCGCTCCGGCGGGCATCGCAAGCAGCATGACCGGAATGCTGTCCGCGGCTTCGACCAGCGCTACCATGGCCGGCGATCGGACGAGAGCGAGGTCATCAGCCAACCGGCGCCCACGTCCTGCATCCAGGTCCCGACGTTCGAGACGATCGTGGCGATCCACACGCCCGCGAAACAGCGGGTGGCGCAGCGGACTCCACGCAGAGGGTGGCGCGGCAGAAGGCTCCGAGCTCAATCCGTGACCGCCAGATATTGATGGATCAGCGCCACGACGGCGGCACCTTCTCCGATCGCGCCGCCGACCCGCTTCACCGACCCCGAACGCACGTCGCCGACGGCAAACACGCCCGGCACGCTCGACGCGAGCGGCGGCGGGCGAACCGTCGGCGCAGCAGGACCGCACGCACGACCGGTAAGAATGAAGCCCTGCGAGTCGCGCGCCACGCCGCACCCTGCGAGCCACTCCGGTCTCAGGGTCGGCGCCGACGAACAGAAACACGTGGCGGATCGGTCGTTGCTCCTCGAGATTTTCCTGTGCGTGGCGCCAGGTGACTGCCTCGAGGTGCCCGCCTGGCTCGCCTTGGAGTTGCGTCAGTCGCGTATGCGGTACGCAGTTCGATGTTCGGCGTGGCGTCGATGTCGATCGATCAGGTACTGAGACATGCTGGCGGCGAGGCCGGAGCTTCGCACCAGCATATGCAGTCGGGAGACATGCTGGGACAGAAAGACTGCCGCCTGGCCGGCCGAGTTGCCGCCGCCGACCAGGGCGACTTCGGTCCCGGCGCACATGTTCGCTTCGAGGGCCGAAGCCCAATACCAGACGCCGCGGCCCTCGAATTCCGCGAGACGAGGCACGTCGGGCCGCCGATAGGCCGCGCCGCTGGCGATGACGACGGTACGCGAGCGCAGCCGGCGACCGTCGGTGAGCGTCAGGCCGAGCTCGCCGCGCGGGCCCGCCCGGGCGCAGTCGAGCGCCGCAGCCTGCGCCGGAATCAGGATCTCCGCGCCGAATTTCTGTGCTTGCACAAAGGCGCGGCCGGCGAGCGCCTGCCCGGAGATCCCGGTCGGAAAGCCCAGGTAATTCTCGATGCGCGCGCTGGCGCCTGCCTGTCCGCCGAACGACCGGCAGTCGAGGCACGACGACACGCAGCCCTTCCGAGGCGGCGTAAACGGCCGTGGCGAGCCCGGCCGGTCCGGCGCCGACCACGAGCGACGTCGACGAGCTCGTCCCGCGGCGCGTATCGAGCATGCCAAGGCAGCGTCCCAACGTCTGTTCGGAGGGGTTGAGCAGTACCGAGCCATTGGGGCAGGCCACCAGCACGTGGCCGATGGCCCCGCCGTATTGCTCGAACATTGCCGCCGCGGCCGCGTCGTGCTCGGCGTCGACCACATGATGCGGGTAGCGCGTTTCGCTTCAGGAACGTCTGCAGGCGCAGCAGATCGGGGAGTCCGGCTGACCGATCAGCACGGGTCGCGGCGCCCGCTTCGATCAGGCCGACCCTGCGCAGTATCAGTGCGCGGATGATGCGCTCACCGAGATCCGCCTCGGCGATGATCAGCGCGCGCAATTTGTTCCGGCGGCACCAGCAGCGTCTCGACGTCTTCCTCGGCGTAGCCATCGACCAGGCGCGGCCTCCGGAGAGCTGCGCAACCTCCGCCAGAAACTGGCCGGGGCCCTCCTGCGATGGGCACGACATGCCCGAGACCGTCGTGCCGGCTGATGGCCACCGTACCCTTCAGCACCACGAACATTCCGGGGCGCGCTCGCCCGCCGCGAACGAGCGCGCGCCGCGCTCGTAGCGTCGCACTTCGCCGAAGCGGCGGATACGCGCGATGCTCCGCGTCCGTCAGTCGCGGGAACATCTGCTCGCGCCGGCTGGCGAGCGAGTCCGGGATGTCGACCGACGCGTCAGGATCGGGAGTCGTGGAGCTCATGCGCCAGGTCCGATCTTGAATCTTGTGGCTTTGGCACACCATGTGAGGGCGTCAGATGAAATCCCTAGGCGGAAAACCGTACGGCTTGCGGCTCGAGCGCATGCGCTCGTCGCCCCTGTGGGCGGGAGACGGGTTTCGCAATATTCATCCGGTGCTGCCGGGATTGCGGGACGCCGGCGCCGCGCCTCTGTCGCTGTCGGAATTTCTGTGCGGCGGCGAGCGACGCGTTCCGCAGCACGCCACTGCCGTTCGCAGGATCCGCGCGACGTTTGGGCAGAAGGCTCCAGGCAGCGGCTTGCGCGCGACGTGGCTTGGTCATTCGACCGTCCTGATCGAAATCGACGGCTATCGCGTGCTGACGGATCCGGTCTGGGGTCCGCGCGCTTCGCCCTCGCGGCTGGTGGGCCCGAAGCGATTCCAGCCGGTGCCCGTGCGCGCTGCGCGCACTGCCGCCGATCGACGTCGTGATCCTGTCGCACGACCACTACGATCATCTCGACTATCCGACGATCCGCGAGCTCGCCAAGCTCGACGTGCCATTCGTGACCTCGCTCGGCGTCGGCGCGCATCTCGAGGCTTGGGGCGTGCCAACCGGAACGCATCGTCGAGCTCGATTGGTGGGAGTCGTATGCGCTGCCCGAACGGTGAATTATCCATCACGGCCGGGCCCGTCACAGCATTTTTCCGGTCGCGGGCTGCACGATCGCAACGCCACGCTGTGGTCATCGATGATCGTTCGCTCCGCGACGGCACGCGGTGTTCTTCAGCGGCGACACCGGCCTGACGACGCGAGTACGCGACGATCCGCGAGCGCCTCGGCCCGTTCGATCTCGTCATGCTGGAGGTGGGCGCCCATCATCCGTCGTGGGGCGACATTCACCTTGGGCCCGTCAACGCGCTCGAAGCGCTGCGCGCTGCTCGGCGGAGGTCCTTTCCTGCCGGTGCATTGGGGCACCTTCAGCGCTGGCGATGCACGACTGGGATCAGCCGGCGGAAGCGCTGCTGACGCTCGGTCCGAGCAAGGCGCGCAACTCCTGATGCCCCGGCTCGGCGAGCCGATCGAGCCTGCAACATGGGCATCCGACTCGCGCCATGGTGGAGGGGAGCGACGCTACGACCGTCCCGTAAACGATCCGTGCACTCGCCGGCCCTATCCGGTGCCGAAATCCGCGCCAGCGGCCGCACTCGACTGACGGGTTTCGAAGCTGCGCGAACGCGCGTCAGTACGCGTCGAAGCCCGTCAGCCCGTCGCCTCGCGTCCGCAGCTGACCAGGTCGCGATTATCCGGTGCGGGGCGTCCAACCCGCGGTGAGCAGACGGGCCCGGGCTGCAGGATGAGGGCGACTTGATCTCGTGCAGCTCGCCATCGCGCACCGCAGGCACGGCATGCCACGCCGTTACGTGCCGCTACACGCTCGGGACGGAACTTCTTGCCGCACCGACCCGATGATGATGTCGGGAGCGCGGGCCACAACGTCGAGCGGGTCCGCGATGATGCGGTCGCGACCGAGACTCGCTTGTGCACGCTCCGGGAAAGATATCGTCGCCGCCGGCGATGGCGCATCAGTTCGCTGACCCAGCGGATGGCCGAGATCTGCGGCTCGTCCCGACTTCCTCGAAATAGACCTCGGGTCGCCGCGGCAGGCACGGCGGCGGCTTCGCCCACCCGATCGAGATGGATTGCAAGCTGTCGGCATAGGTCTCGGCCTCGCGTATTCGCACCTACCATGGCGCCTAGCCGGCGCACATAGCCCGAGGATCGCATCTACAGATCGATGGTTGCTGATCCAGACCTCGATGCCGTGCTTGATCAAGGCCTGGGCGATGTCGGCCTGCGAGGTCGGAGAAGCCGATCGCCAGATCGGGCTTGAGCGCGAGGATCAGTGTCGATTTTGGCGCTGGTGAAAGCGGAGACACGCGGCTTTTCCTTCCGGGCACGCGCCGGGCGCACAGTGAAGCCGGAGATGCCGACGATGCGCCGCTGTTCGCCGAGTGCGTGAGAGCACCTCGGTGGGCTCTTCCGATCAAAGCACACGATGCGTTCGGGAAAGGTGGCTGCTGCCATGTCCGGGACCGCTTGTAGTGAGCTACCACACAGAACATGCCCGAAAATGCCGAGAACGTGTATTCTTGGATGGCTCAATCCCTTGCTTCCCGAGACGAGGGTATCGGATCCATTGGGAGATGCACAATGGTCAAACGCGGAATTGTGATCCTGATTGCAACGGCACTGGCGGGAAGCGCGCTCGCCGACCCGCTGGATGACGCGACGGCAGCTTACCGGCACGGGCGACTACGCGACGACGCTGGAGCTCCCGCTGCCGCTTGCCGATGAAGGCAATCGGGCCGCTTCAGCACGAACCTTGGCGCGTTTTTCGCCGATGGTCAGGGCGACTATGCCGAGGCGGAACGCTGGTTCTCGCATGGCCGCCGACCAGGGCCTTGCCGAATCCCAGTTCAACATGGGCGTCTTGTACCAGAATGGCAGGGGTGTGCCGCAGGATTATCAGCCAGTCCGCGATTTGGTATCGGAGTGCGGCCGGTCACGGTCACGCCCGTGCCCAGCTCAACCTCGGACGCCATGTACGCCAATGGCGAAGGCGTGCCGCGCGACTAGCGTCGAGGCGTACAAGTGGTTGAACCTTGCCGCGGCAAGCCTCCGCCGTCGCAGTCCGCGTCGCGCGAATTGGCGGTCAACGGCCGCGACCAGGATAGCAGCCTGGATGACGCCCGCACAGGTGGCGGAGGCGAGAGAACCTCGCCAAGGCCTGGAAGCCGGAGTGACCCGTCGCAACTGTCACATCGCCATGACGGCTAGCTTGAACTCGGTAGTGGTAGTCGGTGATGCCGTCCGTCACCTTCGCCGTCGTCGGCCGCAAGCTCGGATACGTCGCATACGTACCAGTATGTAGCGCGGTCTGATATTGGGACAAGTCGTGAGCGTCCAATTTGGGAGCGCGGTGCCCGCTATGGAATGACTTGGCGGGATGACCTCGCGAGACGGGGGAAAATGAAACCCGCTGCAGATCAATCGTACTGTCCCCGCCTCTCTGAAGCCGAAGCATCTGCTTGCCGCTGCTGCGCGGCTACCTCGTTGGGGCGGCTCCCGATCCGGCTACGCAACTCCGCTTGACCTGGTGCCCATCGTCGAAGATGGGTTGTTCGGCTACGAGCTGATACCCGACCGCGATATGCATGTGTACCCGATCATCGGGCGCAATGCGCAGGCAGAGCCGGTATTGCGCAAGAATTCGTACGGCGCCGGCGCCTCAGGCGCTTGCATTTGGTGGCGGTCGATGGCGCCCTGAATTTCAAGAGTCGGCGCGCAGCGCGCTCCAGCATCCAACGGCGTGACACCGTGTTATCCCAACTGGCTCGCCGCTGCCGAGTCCGCTTGGGCTCACCTTCGCTCTCTGTGATGCGGATCTGCCCCGGCAGACCCCGATCCTGCGCGAGAACACGCACCGGTGGCTCGACAGGGCTCTTGCTGTCGCTTACTCGCAACTGGATGTCCGGGACCCGTTCATCGAGTTTCTCGGCCTGCCCAACGAAGCGCAACTGGGCTTTGTGCTGAGTGGGACGGACGGCGAACATGGGACGCTGATCTTTCATCAGCCCGACACGTGCAGTCGCTTCGTTGGAACGCGCCGCGGGTGGCCATCCATCGATCATGGTCCACGGATATGAGGGACGTGGAGACGGCAATCGAGCGGGCGGATGGTTATCGCCGCATGGCCGATCGTCGCGCGCATTCTCGCCGCGCCAGCGATCGCGGCGCTACTCGGGATATCTGGACAGGCCAGTGACAGGCGCCAGGCGGGCGGCCGGCGCGCGATAGATAAGCATGCCTTCTAGCATCGAGGCGCAGCGCCACCGATGACGGTTCGGTCTCTAATTCACTCGTCGCGGACCAGCGGGTCACTGGACGAGCGGCTGCGCGCGGCAGATCCGCGAGAATTGCCTCCATCACGCTGCGCGGTCCTGGCCGCGGATTCGCCGGTAGCTCGCGCACTTTCCGTCCCCATTGAGCTCGTCGACAATGGTCTGGATCAGCGGCTGGTGGACGTGGTCCGGATCGGCGACCGGAAGCTCCTCCACGGCGTCGCCGCGGAAGATCCGGATCGGGACCGGCTGCGTCGTGGAAAAGCGGATGCGTCCTTGCGCGCCCACGATCTCGTTGTATTCCTCGTCGACGTCCGCGGTGTAGCACCAGACCCCGCTCCCGAACACGCCCGAAGCAAACCGGTACGTCGCGGTCACGATGTCTTCCGGCTTGTAGGCTCCGGCCTGATTCCCGGCGAATGCGCGCACTTCCGGCGATCGGCCCGAACAGATAGTCCAGAAAATCGAACGTGTGGCAGGCGCCTTCGAAGAAGAAGCCGCCGCCGGACAATTCGGGATTGACCCGCCAGGGGAACCGCGCCTGTCGGCAAATTGATCGACGCCGGGCGGGCGCTGAAGCTGACGCGACGTGACCAGGCGGACCTCGCCAATCGCGTCGGCGGCGACGAGGTCGCGGACGGCGAGAAAGCGCGGAGCGCGCGCCGATAATAGCCGACCCAGAGCGGGACACCGCTGCGCGGCAGGCGCCGATCATGGCGAGACATTCGGCGTGATTCATTCCCATCGGCTTTTCGACGTACACGGGCTTGCCGCTGCCGCACAGCGCAGCGTGTAGTCGCAATGGGTGTCGGTCAGCGTGGCGATGTAGACGGCGTCGATGTCGGGTGCGCGGATGATCGCGTCGGCGTCATCGTGCCAGCGCGCTACGCCATGTCGGCGCGCGTAATCGGCCGCCAGCGCGCCGTTGCGGCGCATGACGGCGACCAGCTCGGAGTGTGCGGCCTTCGCCGAATCCCGGACCGCTCTTCCTTTCGGTCACGTCGCCGCAACCGATCATTCCCCAGCGCACGGTCTTCATGTTCAATGGAAGGACCGTGGGCGAGCGTCGCGGCTTGCCGGGTCGCCACGCAGGCGGGTGGACACATGGGTATCAATCATAGCGCGGGCAGCTTCCGCGTCGGTCCGCGCTGCTATCGGTTCCGGTGTGAAATGCGCCGTCGGCGCGGAATCTCGCAAGGTCTTCGATGAGCGAAATCCAGTTTCATGATGATTCCCGGCGCGCCCGCGCCGGTCGCGCCGTTCTCGCACGCGGTCGAAGTCGACGGATGGGTGTTCCTCACGGGACAGATGCCCACCGATCCGAACGACGATGGCGCGCCGCTCCCGCGGGTATCGAGGCCCAGACCCGCCGCGTGATGGACAACCTCGTCCTGGTGCTGAACGGCGTCGGGCCTCGAGCTCGAGCACGTCGTGGCGGCGCGCGCCTTCCTGACCCATTTCGAGCGCGACTACGGGCCGATGAACGACGTCTATCGTTCCTATTTTCCGGCAGATCGCTTGCCGGCGCGGACATGCGTCGGCGTGACCGGGCTCGCGCGCAATGCGCTGGTCGAGATCGACCTCATCGCGCGCAGGCCCTAGTCGGCGGACGCCAGTCGTCTCCTAGCGGATCGCGAAATCGACGCGCGCGTCGGTGCGCCCTTTGTCCTGGATGCCGTCGGCGGTGAGCTTCGGCGCGACGACGAACATCCGCTCCGACGCGATGCCTCCTTTCCCGGCGAACCATTCCTTGACCGTCTCCGCGCGCCGGTTGGCGAGCGCGCGCAGCGACTCGTCGTCCACGCCGTAGCTCGCGAGCAGCAGCGACTCCATCTCGGCAGGCGGAATGTCCTTGGCGAAGCCGATGACGTTGCGCGGCTTGTCCGGCAGCTTCGTGTCGTCGATAGACCGCCGCCAGGTAGGTCGGATACTCGGTGGCGTCGATCGTCAGCGCGTCGAGCGACGGCGCCGACTCGCCTTTCGCCACCAGCGCCTTCTGCTTCTGCGCACGCATCGCGCGATCGAGCGCGACGCGCTTCAGTCCGTCGCGATCGACATCGGGCAACGGCGCGTCCCGCCGACGTCGAGCTTGAGCGCCGGGCGATCGGTGAGCGCCTTGGCCAGCGATCTGCAGCTTCGCCTCGGCCGGCTGGCGACAACGTCCGCGCGACCCGGCGCGAACTCGACGAACGCCAGCTCCTCGCCGTGACCGCCGGCGATCGCGCCGAGCAGCGCGAACGGCGCGGTCACCGCCTTCGTGATCAGGTTGACGATGATCTGCACGACGACGCCCCAGACCGAGAACTCGGGGTCGTCGAGCGAGCCCTGGATCGGCAGATCGAGACGGATCGTGCCGTTGCCGTCCTTGAGCAGCGCGACCGCGAGCAGGATCGGCAGCTTGGTGGCGGTCGGGCTGTCGACGCGCTCGCCGAACGTCAGCTGGTCGAGCACGAGCTGGTTGGACGCCGTGAGCCGGCGGTTGTCGATCTTGTAATGGACCTCGAACGACAGCGCGCCCTTGCGTGATGCCGTATCCCGCGTACTTGCCCGAATAGGCGGTGAGCGGCGGCAGGTCGATGCCGGTGGCCTTGGCCGTGAGATCGAGCGAGAGCTCGCGCGCGAACGGATTCAGCGTCCCGCGTATCTCGACCGGCGCGATGTTTCCGACGCGGGCGGCAACCTCGACGTTTCCCGGCCTGCGTGGCCGAAAGCGCCGACACGCTGCCGGAGACGTCGGTCAGGTGCGCCGAATAGTTCGGCTTGATGTAGAAGTCCGAAAACTGCACCTCGCCGTGGCTCACCTTGATGTCGCCGATCGACACGGCGGCTTCCTGCGACGGCGCTCCGCGGCGCCGGGTTGGGCCGATGCCGACGCGGCGTCGAAGTCGGAGCGGCTGGACGCAGCCGTGGCACGGCGCCGCTGCCGCGCCGCGCTGACGGCGCGAGCAGCCGCTGCAGGTTGAGGCGTCGCGTCGGGGTTGACGATGAGCCGCGCGAAGAACTGGTCGAGCGCCGATGGCGCCGAGCGCAACCTTGCGGCGGCGTCTCGGTCGACGTCGACGCCGGTGAGCGTCAGCGTCTTCCAGCGCACGAGCTCCTGCGCCGTCGGCCGGTCGAGCGCGCCGAAGTCGCGGATCGTCACGTCGCCGGCGAAGCCGGCGGCGGGTCCGGCCGGGACGCGCCGGCATGGTGACGCGACCCTTGGCGCTCATCGCGCCGCTCGGTCACGATGACGTTGGTCTGCGCCTCGAAATAGGGCGCGAGCGGCAGGAGGTCGACGCCGTCCACGTCGATCTTCCAGTCGATCGCGAACGGCCGCGTCGCCAGCGTCCCGGCCGCATGCGCGCGGCCCGCGGACCCGATGCGCGCGGTGAAATCGATCGTGCCCTTCGCGCCGCGGACGTTGCCGAAGTTTTCCGCCGCGATCCGCGCTTCCGGGATCAGCAGCTTGACCGACGGCTGCGGCACCTGGTCCTCGAAGTCGGCGGCCATGCGCTCGAACAGGAGCTTGCTTCACGACGACGCTCCATTCGGCGCCGCCTTGCGCCGCGGCTGGCCGGTGCGCCGGCGGCAGGCGCTGCCGCGGCGTCGCTGGCGCGCAGCAGGCGTTCGGAAGTTGACGACGCCGTCCGCCTGCCGGACCGACGCGCAGCGACACCGGCCGGGCTTCGATGCGATCGATCGTGATCGCGCGCTTGGCGAGGTCGAAGGCGATGCCGTCGAGATCGCCGTGTGGCACGCGCCACAGCGGGTCGCGCTCGCCGCGCAGCGCCAAGCTCGAGGTCGGCCAGCGTCGCGCTGCCCTGCGCGAGCGCAAGCTGCGGCGAGGTCTCCGGACCACGCGGCGTCGAAATCGCCGGCAAGATCGAGCTCCCCGCGCTGCACGTCGAGGTTGACCGCGTCCGCGTAGTAGGGATACAGCTCAGCCAGGCGGAACTTGGTCAGCGCGAAATGGCCGCGCGCCGCGCCCTTCGCGATATCGAGGTTGCCGGTGGCGCCGAAATGAGCGCCCGATTCTGAATCGAAGTCCGACTTCGACGGTGCCCGGCGTCGCCGCTCGACGCAATCTTCCGTCGCGTCGACCTTGACGTTGGACAGCGCGACGCGAAACGCGGGCGACACGCCTTCGTCCGCGACGCGGACCGTGCCTCCGGCCACGTGCAGGTCCGCGACCGAGTACGTCCACGGCGCGGCGCTCGCGCGGGCGGCGGGTGCCGCACCGCGCGCCCGCTGGCTTCGCGTCCGGCGCCGAAGCAGCCGCTGGAATTCGACGACGCCATCGGCGCCGCGCCGCAGATCGACATCCGGGCGCCTCGATCGACGACGCTCTCCAGCGCAACCGCGCGCCCGAGCGGATCGAGCTTGCCGAGCGTCGCGTCGATCGAGCGCGCGCCGACGAGCGGCGAACCGTCGCTGCGGGTGACCGCCAGCCGGTCGAGGCGCGCGGTGCCCGACAGCGTCGACCGTGCGCGGCTCGCCCTTTTCGCTGACGAACGCGAGCTTGAGCCGGGTCGTGAGCGCGCCGTCCGCGAGCTTCAGGCCCTGCGGAAGCGGCACGTACTGGACGTAGCCGCGGCAGCGGCAGCGCGTCGAAGTCGATGATCGAGCGTCAGCCTCCTTCCGATCGGCGAACGGCGTCGACGTCGTTCCCTTGAGGGTGAAGCGCGCCCCGTCGAGCGCGCCCTCGAAGCGCGGGTTGACGCGGATCTCGGCATCGTGCGGCAGGCTCGACAGGAACGGAATGCCGATCGCGAGATTCGCCAGCGCGACCTTTGCGCTGGCGCATGCGGTCGTCGAGCGAGACGGCGCCGTCCGTCGATCTCGATGTTGTTGAGCGAGAACGGCGGCGTGGGTCCGTCGGACGGCTTGAACAACGCGTCGATCAGGTCCTGGATGTCGTAGGTGCCGTCGGCGTTGCGGCCGAGGACGATGCGTCGGGCGGGTGAGGCGCACGGCGTTGAGCACCGGCGCGAGCCGCCAGAGCGTTGCCGAGCGAAACGCTCGACGTCGAGCGCGTCGAAGTGGAACAGCGCCTGCATCCGGACGCGCGATGGGCCAGCGTGAAATCGGTGAGCTTGCCGCGCAGCGTGAACGGGTTGAACTCGACCTTGCCGAGCGTCGCCTTGCGTCCGGTCGCTTCCGCGAGCGTACGACTCGAGCTTCGACTTGACGACCGGCGGGACGACGAAGAAGCCCAGGATCGCGACGATGACGACGAGCGAGACGAGCACAATGGCGGCGCGGCGGATCCGGCCGGGCCATGACGAGCCGGCAGGTGCGGTGTCGGCGTTCATGCGGTGCGTCAGCGCTGAGTCGGATCGACCTCGCCTGCGCTGCCGCCTCCGCGACAGCCACCGTCGTCTCGAGCGAGCGCATGGCGTCGGCCGCGGAACAGACTGGCTGCTCCTTGCCCTCGATCACGGCCACGAAGTGGCGCAGTTGCTCGGCATAAGGATCGCCGACGTGCAGCGCGTTCCGCTCCTCGGTGATCTCATCCGTGCCAACCCTTGCCCGACCGATAGCGCCAGTACTCGAGGCCGGGGCAGCGTGAGCGACGCGTCGGTGCCGGACAGGAAGTGCGAGTTGACGTCTCTGACGCGGGAAACGCTCGGCTTCGCCCGCGCGCGAGATCCCAGTTCCAGGGCGCGGTCGCCGTGTCCGAAACCGTGACCGTCCCGAGTGCGCCGTTGCGGAACCTGAGCAAGACGATCCGCGGTGTCCTCGACTTCGAATCCCCGGATGTTGTTCGACGTCATCGCCTGTACCGTCTCGACATCGCCGAACAGGAACCGAACCTGATCGATGTCGTGGATGAGGTTGATGAGAATCGGCCCGCCGCCTTTGCGCCGCCGCCATTGCGTGTCGAAGTACTCGGCAGGCTTGAACCAGGTGGACATCGCCGTCAGGCAGACGGGCTGCCGAGCTTGCCCTCGTCGACGATCTGCTTCGCGCGCGTCATTATCGGGTTGTAGCGCCGTTGATGCCCCACCAAAGCCGGCAAGCCGGCGGTCGCGGACGCGTCGCAGATGCGCCGGGCATCCGCGAGCGTATCGGCGATCGGCTTTCCACCAGCACCGCGCGCCGCGGCCGAGGCAGTGGACGGCGATGTCGGCGTGCGTGATGTTCGGCGTCGCAATGACGACGGCGCGTGGCTTGACCGTGGTGAGCATCCGATCGAAGTCGGAGAACCAGGCTACGGCGGCAGACTCCGCGACACGTCGTCCGTCTTCCGACGGATCGGCAACCCCGACCAGGTCGAACCCTTGCTGCTTCAGCGCACGATCGACGTGCGTTCGGCCGATCAAACCGGCGCCGATCACGGCAATGGGTATCCTCTTCATGGCGGGCTCTCGGACGTTGACGGGGCGATGCGGCACAATATCAAAGACGTGACACCCCGTCCCACTGACTTGCACCAGGGTCCGCAGAGGCCGAGCGTGGCCCTCCCGACGGACCTTGTTAAACTGTGCGGTCATTCTGCGCGCGTCCGCACATCCTGCGCCGGCAGCTTTCCTGACTCCTTCCCGGATTGATACATGTCCAGCCAAGATTACGCACCAAAGAAGAAGATTGCTTCCTTTTATCCGCCGCAGCGCCACTTGATGGGTCCCGGGCCCTCGGAGATTCACCCGCGCGTGTTTTCGGCGATGGGCAAGCCGACCATCGGCTACCTCGACCCGGTATTCGTGGAAATGATGGAGGAGCTGAAGGAATCGCTGCGCTACGCCTTCCAGACCCATAACGCGCTGACCTTCCCGGTCTCCGGTCCCGGTTCGGTGGGGATGGAGATGTGCTTCGTCAACATGATCGATCCCGGCGACAAGGTCATCGTCTGCCGAAACGGCGTGTTCGGCGGCCGCATGATCGAGAACGTCCAGCGCTGCGGCGGCGTTGCCGTCGTCGTCGAGGACCGATGGGGCACGCCGGTGGATCCGCAAAAGGTCGAGGACGCGCTCAAGGCCAACGCGGACGCCAAGATCCTTGCCTTCGTGCACGCCGAGACCTCGACCGGCGTGCAATCCGACGCGAAGATCCTCGCCGCTCTCGCCCGGAAGCATGGCGCGCTCACCATCATGGACGCGGTCACCTCGCTCGGCGGCACGCCGGTCCTCACCGACGAATGGGGAATCGACGCCGTCTATTCCGCGAGCCAGAAGTGCCTGTCCTGCACGCCGGGGCTGTCGCCGATCAGCTTCAGCGACCGCGTGGTCGAGATGGTGAAGAACCGGAAGGAAAAGGTGCACAGCTGGTTCCTGGACATGAACCTGCTGCTCGGGTACTGGGGCGCGACCAATCGCACGTATCACCACACCGCGCCGACCAATTCGCTGTACGCCCTGCACGAAGCGCTGCTGATGCTGCGCGAGGAAGGCCTGGAGAACGCATGGGCGCGCCATCAGCGCAATCACAAGGCCCTCAAGGCCGGCCTCCAGACGCTGGGAATGAGCTACCTCGTCGAAGAAGCCGCACCGGCTGCCGCAGATGAACGCGGTGACCGTGCCTGCCGGGAGTGGACGAGAAGGAAGTGCGCCGTCGGCTGCTGCTGGATTACAACCTTGAAATCGGGGCCGGGCTGGGCGACCTCGCCGGCAAGATCTGGCGCTTCGGCATCATGGGCTACTCCTGCAAGATGGAGAACGTCATGCTCTCGCTCTGCGCACTGGAGACGGTGTTCGCGGACCTGGGCATGAAAGTGGAGTTCGGCGCCGCGGAGGCTGCCGCTTACCACGCCTATGCGGCCCTTCCGAACAGAGGTTCAGTCAGTACGCGCCGTCGCCGCCTGACAGGAGCCAGCTATCGCCGACGAACCCATCATTCCCCCGCGCCGGGGCGCGATTCGACAAAAGTTGTACGGAACCGTACAAACTTGCATCGGTCTATGCAATTGCCATAATCCGGATCCCAAGTCTTGTTGCTGGAGCAGATCGTGCAAGACACTTGGAAATTGCGTTTGGGCGCGCAGCCGTACCCGGATGTCGAGAGATGGGTGCGAATGGCGACGCCCTTGACCGACGAGCAATTCGACCGCTTGAAGCGGTGCGCCGATGGCAATACCCTGCGCTTCGAGTCGTCGGCAATCGTTGCCGCGCTGGTCGCCGGCGGCTATGCCAAAGAAGGCGTCGCCAGGGTGGTGACCTTGACGCCCAAGGGTTATCGGGTATCTGAAGATGCATTCGAATCGAAAGGGGCTAGCGTTGGCCATCTTCCAGGACCGGCGCAAGAATGGCCAATCGCTCGACGCCACGCCCGATATCGGCACGTTGGCGCAAACGCTCATCCAGGTGCCCGACAAGCTGGCGGTCGGTGCAAATGCATCTGCAACAATTGGCCGACGCCAGGGATACCGTGCCCGGCGCTCCGTTTACGCTGTCCGAAGTCTGCAACCTTCTTCATTCGGCAGCCATCGGATGTAGGCGAGGTCGCGCGGGCCTTGCACGCTCTGTCCGCGCTGGACGAAAAGTGCGGGCAGGTCAGCGCTGATCGGCGCTGGCTGCTGCCGCGTCGTAAAGTCGGGCGTTACGTCACGACCGTCGTCTTGCGCACCCGTGGCGCGCGACGGCGTTGCGCGCTTCCGAGATGCTGCCGATACATGGCTTTGAAGCCTCCGTAGCAAGCACACGAAGCAGCTTCGAGGCCGACCCGATCCAGAACCGTCAGCTCACCGTGTTTGTGCCGTATCAGGCGCTGTCGCCTGGAGGCGACCCGATGCTTCGGTCACGCCGGCACGCCTGACGCCCAGCATGTAGGCGAGGAACTGGTGCGTCAGCCGGAAGGTGTTGCTATGGGCGCGGTCCTGGGTCATCAGGAGCCAGCGCGCCATGGCGCGCATCGAGCTGGTGATACCTGTTGCAAGCGGCGGATTGGGCGAGCTGCGCGGTCAGGACGTAAAGATATCGATTGAGCGTCTGCCTGAAGGGCAAGCTGTCTTTGGCGAGGCGAACGAACCGCGCAGCGCTCATTCGCAAGGCCGCGCCGCTGCCCTGGACCAGACCGGTCAGCGGAGACGCCTTTACGTCGAGCAACAAGGTGATGCCGAACATTCCTTCGTCGCCGACCATTCCCACTTCGAGGCTCTCGCTCATCCCCGGCGGCGTTATCAGCGAAATATAGGAATCGACGGGAAGTAGACGTGGCGAATGTGCTCCCCGGCTTGGACACCCATTCGCCCATCGCCAGGTCAACGGATTCACACGCGCGAATCGCGTCGTCGCGGTCGTTCGCCGGCAACAGGCGGATAAGGCCATTGGCCGGTAAGTCTCGCTCACCGAGCTTCGACACTGGATCACCTTGCAGGACGTTGGAAATTCCAACAGTCGGCACAAGGCCGCAAACCTGATGACGAGTGGGGAACCGAGCTTCCCCACTATACCCGCATTGCTCCTGATAGCTCTTTTTGTACGCTATCGTACATTTGGCGCGTCGGCGCCAAAGTTACAATATGGCTTTTCACGCCGCCTCGGATTCTTCATGTCCCCACTCTCACGATCGTTCCGTCATCGCCTTTCGGCAGTCGCTGCGTCACTCCTTCTCGCGGCGTTTTCCGTTTGTCCCGCCTTCGCCGCCAACTACGATTACACGGACAACTGGTATGTCCCCGCCGAATCGGGCTGGGGCGTGAACCTCACGCAAACCGACAACTTCATTTTCGCGACCTTCTTCATCTACGACGCCGACAAGAAGCCGACCTGGTACACGGCGCATCTTGACGTGGGATGGCACCAGCCAGTTCGCCGGTCCTCTCAAACTCACGAACGGAACGAAATTTTCCGCGCCCTGAATCCCGACGGATCTGACGGAAGTGCAGGTAGGCACGGCGTCGTTCACGCCCAGCACCGCGAACAATTACGAGGGCACCTTGACCTATACGGTGACGGGCGTCGCGACGGTGACCAAGGCGGTCCAGCGGCTGACGCTGACGTCGATCCTGTTGGCGGCAAATTACGTCGGTGGCCAGGCGGGCAGCTATTCGGCATGCACGATGGGCTCGTCGAATCGCCTCTACCAGGACTTCTTCAACCTGCAGGTCACTCAGGCAGGCGACGAACGTGAACATGGCGTTTTCCTTCCGCGACGGTGCGCTGACCTGCACGCTCGCGGGGACGCTCGTGCTGCACGGCTCGCTCCAAAGCATCGACAACGCCACTTATCAATGCTCCGGACGGGCTCATGACCCACGCCTCCGTGTACAACCTCAAGGCGACCCCATTGGGTATCGAAGGGCAGTTCACCGCGCCCTCCGTTGGCGGGGGCTGCCGCGAAGATGGGAGATTTTCAGGCACGCTGAACTGACGCGGCACCAGGCATGGATCTTGAAGCGCGCGTCGCCGCGCTGCCATGCTGGCGCGGCAAGGTGAAGCTCGAACCGCTGCACGGAGGGCTCTCCAACACGGCGTTCATTGTCGACGACGAGAGCGGGCGCTATGTCGCGCGTTGCGGCGGCGATATTCCGGTCCACCACGTCTTCCGCGATCGCGAGCGGGCGGCCAGTGTCGCTGCGCATGCGGCGGGCCTGTCGCCCGAAGTGGTCTATGCGGAGCCGGGCGTCATGGTCATCCGGCATATCGACGGCAGGACCCTCGACGGAAGCCGACCTGCGGGCGAACGTCGAGCGCATCGTCCGGCTCCTTGCGACATGTCACCGCGAGCTGCCGCGCGCCATCTCGCGGGTCCGGCAAACGCGTTCTGGGTCTTTCACGTCATCCGCGACTACGCGCGGACGCTGCAGGCCGCCGGCGGCGGCAGCGACGGCGAGCTGGCGCGTTACCTGGCGATCGCCGACGCGCTCGAGGCGCAGCAGATGCCGCTGCCGATCGTCTTCGGCCACCACGACCTGCCTCGCCGGCAACTTCCTCGACGACGGCAAGCGGCTCTGGCTCATCGACTGGGAGTACGGCGGCTTCGGCACCGCGATGTTCGATCTCGCGAACCTCGCCGCCAATGGCAACTTCTCGCCCGCCGATGACCGGCCGTCTGCTCGAAACCTATTTCCGGCAACCCGTGCGCGACGAGATCCAGCGCTCGTTCGACGCGATGAAGGTGGCCAGCGCGTTGCGCGAGGCGGCCTGGGCGATGGTGTCCGCGATTCACCCTGGCCGTGCCCGGCGTGGACTACCGGGCGCATCGCCGCCGACTACCCTGCGCGCACCGAGACCGCGCTGGCGCGCTACGTCGAAAGGCACTGGCAGCTTGGACGCTCCGCGCGACCTTTACGCGTAGCGCAAGGAATGCGTCAGGCGACCTGTGATATTGGATGCGTACCTGATGGTCGCTGACCACTTCACGCGGGCTCAGCCATCACGGCGGAGATTCGCGACGATGTCCGCGCCGAGCGGTCGCCGGCCAGGGCACATTTCCCTTTGTAACTGAAAACTTACTACAATCCGGATTTGGGCCGTGCTCTCGACCTGGAGGATCGCTATGGCAAGCTTGAACGTCAACGGCGAAGTGCGAAGCTTCGATGTCGAGCCCGACACTCCGCTGCTGTGGGTGCTGCGCGAGCAGCTCGGGCTGACCGGAACGAAGTACGGCTGCGGCGTGGCGCAATGCGGCGCCTGCACGGTCCACATCGATGGCGTGCCGACGCGCACTTGCGTGCGTCCGGTCTTCGACCGTCAAGGCCACCGAGAAGATCGTCACCATCGAAGGCCTGTCGTCCGGCGGCTCGCACCCGGTGCAGAAGGCGTGGGTCGCGCTCGACGTGCCGCAATGCGGCTTCTGTCAGAGCGGCATGATCATGGCGGCCGCGGCGCTGCTCAAGACCAAGCCCAATCCCACCGACGCCGATATCGACGAGGCGATCACCAATATCTGCCGCTGCGGCACCTACAACCGGATACGCGCGGCCATCAAGGCCGCCGGCAAAGGGAGGCGAAACCAAGAGCGCCGGTCTGTCGATTCAGCATCAGCGATGGGAGCACGACATGACGACCAACCTCTCTCGCCGCCGGTTTCTCGGAACGTCGGCCGCGGCGGCCGGCACGCTCGTCGTTGGATTCCATATTCCGTTTGCCGGCGACGCTTCGGCGCAGCGCACGTCGACCGCGGCGCCCGGCGCCGCAACGCCGGAAATCAACGCCTGGGTCGTCGTCAAGCCCGACGACACCGTCGTGATTCGCATCGCGCGCTCCGAGATGGGTCAGGGATCGCTGACCGGCCTCGCCCAACTCGTCGCCGAGGAACTGGACTGCAACTGGTCCAAGGTGACGACCGAGTACCCGACGCCCGGCGAGAATCTCGCGCGCAATCGCGTCTGGGGCAATTTCTCGACCGGCGGCAGCCGCGGCATACGCGATTCGCAGGAATACGTGCGCAAGGGTGGCGCGACCGCACGGATGATGCTGGTGCAGGCGGCCGCGGACTCGTGGAAAGTCCCCGCCGCCGAATGTGTCGCCGCCAACAGCGTGATCACGCACACGCCGTCCGGACGCAGCACGACGTACGGCAAGGTCGCCGCCGCGGCGGCGAAGGTCACGCCGCCAACCGACGTGCCGCTCAAGAATCCGAAAGACTGGAAGGTCGCCGGCAAGCGGCTGGCGCGGCTCGATACCGCCGACAAGGTCACGGGCGCGCAGGTCTACGGTATGGATCTGAAGCTCCCCGGAATGCTCAACGCCGCGATCAAGGACTGCCCGGTCTTCGGCGGCAAGGTCAAGAGCGTGGATACCGCGGCGGTGCTCAAGCGTCCGGGAGTCAAGAAGGTGGTGCGCGTGGGCGACTCGGCGGTCGCCGTGGTCGCCGATACCTGGTGGCACGCGAAGACGCGCGCTCGATGCGCTGCCGATCGAGTGGGACAACGGCCTGAATGCGACGGCGTCGAGCGCCAAGTTCGCCGAAGTGATGAAGGCGGGACTCGACGCCAAGGAGGCGGCGGTCGGCAATCAGGTCGGCGATGCGCGCGCGGCCATCGCCGCGGCGCCGCGCAAGATCGAGGCCGTCTACTCCTATCCGCACCAGAATCACGCGACGATGGAAACGATGAACGCGACGGCGCGCTGGACGCCCGAGCGCTGCGAGGTCTGGACGCCGACGCAGAATGGCGAGGCCGCGCTCGCCGCCGCGTCGGAGGCGGCCGAGCTGCCGCTCGCCAAATGCGATGTCTACAAGTTGCATCTGGGTGGAGGGTTCGGCCGCCGCGGCGCCGTGCACGATTGGGTGCGCCAGGCGGTCGCGATCGCCAAGGACATGCCCGGCACGCCGATCAAGCTCATCTGGTCGCGCGAGGAAGACATGCTGCACGGCTGCTACCACCCGGTCACGCAATGCAAGCTGACCGCCGGCCTCGATGCCCAGGGGAACGTGACCGCGCTGCACATGCGGATCTCGGGCCAGTCGATCAGTCGCCGGGCTCTTTCCGGCGAACGTCAAGGACGGCAAGGATCCGGTTGTGTTCCAGGGCCTCAACCCGCCTGGACCGGAAGCCTCGATCGGCTACACGTTTCCGGCGCTGCTGATCGACCATGCGATGCGCAACCCGTCCGTTCCGCCCGGCTTCTGGCGCGGCGTGAATCTCAACCAGAACACGATCTATCTCGAGTGCTTCATCGACGAGCTGGCGCATGCGACCGGGCAGGATCCGCTCGCGTTCCGGCGCAAGCTGATGGCCAACCATCCGAAGCACCTTGCCGTGCTCAATGCCGCGGCCGAGCGCGCGCGGCTGGGGCACGCCTGCGCCGAAGGGCGTGTACCGCGGTCTCGCCCAGACGATGGGATTCGGCAGCTATGTCGCCGCCTGCGCCGAAGTTTCGGTGAGCGACAACGGCGCGCTGAAGATTCACCGCATCGTTGCGGCGACGGATCCGGGCCACGCGGTCAACCCGCAGCAGATCGAGGCGCAGGTCGAGGGCTCGTTCGCCTACGGTCTGTCCGCGGCGCTCTACGGCGAATGCACGGTCAAGGACGGGCGCATCGAGCAGGAGAACTTCAACACCTATCGCGTGCTGCGCATGGACGAGATGCCGCCGGTCGAGACGATCGTCATGCCGTCGGGCGGCTTCTGGGGCGGCGTCGGCGAGCCGACGATCGCGGTCGCCGCGCCCGCGGTGCTGAACGCAATCTTCGCCGCCACCGGCAAGCGCATTCGCGATCTGCCGCTGAAGAACCACAACCTGAAGACGGCGTAGAGCAGCGACAGGGCGGGCGCCGGGCCCGCCTGGTCTGCAGCTCCCGCCGATCCACCACTCACGGCGATTACGTACTACCTCGGCGCCATATTCCGGATACGCGGTATGCACCGCTCGCGCCATACTCGGGATACCAGACCTGCCGCGCGGACGAAATCCCTGCTCGCCAGCGCGCCCCGGCAGTTGCCCGTATTCGCCCGGACTCGAGAACTCGGCATTCGCCCTGGAAGGCCATGTCCGAGCAGACCAGAGAACGTGCCCGACTCGATCCGGATCGACGTCGCACGATGGCGTGGGATTGGTGAAATGCGCCCAGTCCATGATCGTTGGCCTCGCCGCGATCGAGCACCGCCCGCGCGCCGCCGAAATTCGGTCTTCATACAAAATGGCGCGTCCTGTCACGAGTGGCGGCTCGACGACGACCGGCGGTGGATCGACGTAGGGCTGCGGGACGATCGCCACCCGCGGGGGTCAGCGAAGCCGACTTGGCGCACCGACGCGATGCGGCCGTTCAAGGTGATGTCGATGCCGGGATAGCTCCCCGGCATCAATTGCGTGCAGCGGCCTCGGAAATTCGCATCGGTGCACACTTCCCACGTGCCATCGGCTCACGACGATCGAGACGCCGCGGTATCGCCCAGGGCTTGCCGTTGAACGGCTGCGATACCGTCATTCGCCACCACGTACCGGCCCTGGAAGTCCGGCCGTTCGTAAAGCGTGATCTGACCCGGCGTATGCGCTCGTGACCGCGAGCGCCAGAACACTTGCAGCGATCGCTTTTTGAATGTCTGACACTCATCTTCGACCTCCTATGACATAATTGACAGCCGCGTTCCGGATAGGCTGCCTCACGTCTCTGCCGGTGTAGATGGCGCCCACGCGACCGCGAATTCTTCCTGGTTGAGCTTGCCGTCCTTGTCACGGTCCGCTTCGACAAATGCTCTGTCGAACCCATCGAGCTTGCCTGCCTCGTCTCGGGTGACGATACCGCCGCGACGCCGACGAGCTTCTCGAAGGCCGAAGCGCGCGGTTTCGGATTTGCTCCGGAACTGTCACCGAGGGCATTTGTATCGGCGAAGCTCGAATAGCTGAGGTCGTCGCCGGAGCGCGCCAGGTGTCGCGGCGGGCGTCGGCGTGATTGTGTTTGAGCGAAGGCCGATCCGCGCCTGCCGTCAGCGATGTGCCGGCGACGACGCTCGCGACGAGCATCGCCGCGATTTCGATTTGAGCCAGGCATTTGCCCACCTCCATGTCGTTGGCTGAACTGGCAGCACACGTCGCATGAAGCGTGTGTTCTCGCCTCAAGCGTGGGCCAGTGATCAATTCGACACTGAGCCTCGGGAGCCGGGTTCAGGCGCACTGCGTAGGATTTGCGCTGATCTTTCCCGGGGTTCGCCCTACAAGAGTGCTCCGCGCGAATGGTGCCGATCGTCCTGCGATAATGACGCGTGAGCACTTCCTCGTTGCCGGCGAACGAATCCGTCTTCGCCCACCGATCGTTCGCCTGCCTGTGGTTCGCGCGGGTGGCGACGATCATGGCGTACCAGATGCTGACGGTCGCGGTCGGCTGGCAGGTCTATTCGCTGACCGGCAGCGCCCTGGACCTCGGTCTGGTCGGGCTCGTGCAGTTCCTGCCGGCTTTCGCGCTGGTGCTGGTGGTCGGGCACATCGCCGATCGCTTCGATCGCCGTCACGTCCTGCGCGTGTGCCAGCTCGTCGCGCTCGTGGCCGTGGCGACGCTCGCCACCGGAAGCGTGATGGGCTGGATCACCGGAGCATGTGATCTTCGCCCTGGTATTCGTCGTCGGCTGCGCCCGCGCGTTCGAGATGCCGACGATGCAGGCACTGCTGCCGGCGCTGGTCCCGCTGCGATTGCTGCCGCGCGCGGTGGCCTCCAGCGCGTCGGCGTCGCAGACGGCGATCATTTTCGGTCCGGCCGTCGGTGGCTTGCTGTATGTCGCCGGCCCCGCATGGACCTACGCCGCGTGCGCCGCGGCGTACCTCGTCGCCGTCGACGCTGTTGAGCATGATCCGATACGAGCGGCCGCTCGACGCCGCGCACACCGGCGACGCTCGCCTCGGTCTTTGCGGGACTGTCGTTCATCCGGAGCCGCCAGGCGCTGCTCGGGGCGATCACGCTCGACATGGTCGCCGTGTTGCTGGGCGGGGCGACGGCGCTGCTGCCGATCTATGCGAAAGAGGTTTTCGGAACCGGCCCCTGGGGTCTTGGCCTTCTGCGCTCCGCCCCGGCGCTCGGTGCGCTGACAACGGCACTGTACCTTGCACGCCATCCGTTGCAGCGGCATGCCGGGCGCACGATGTTCATCGCCGTCGCGATCTTCGGTGTCGCTACGGTCGGCTTCGGCCTGTCGCGCTGGTTGCCGCTTGTCGCTTGCTCTTCCTGGTGACGCTTGGCGCCGCCGACATGGTCAGCGTCGTCGTCGCGCTCGTCGTTGATTCAGCTCTCGACGCCCGATCACATGCGGGGTCGCGTCGGCGCCGTCAACGCGATGTTCATCGGCACGTCCAACCAGCTGGGCGAGTTCGAGATCGGGCGTCACCGCCGCCTGGTTTGGCGCGGTGGCCTCAGTGGTGCTGGGCGGCATCGGCACGCTGCTCGCCGTCGCGGTTGCGGTTCGCGCGTTTCCGCAACTGGCGAAGATCGACCGCCTGGACACGATTCGCCCGCCGGTTGCGAAGTAAACTGGCGGCGTTTTGCCGCTCGTGGTGCGGCATCGCTGCTGTCACGGAAGGGCAAGAGTGAATGTCAGCCTCGTCTTGAGCCGGGCCGCCGCCCGATGGCCGTCCCGCGTCGCCCTGGTCGATCTCGATGCTCGGGAAGGCCGGCGCGAATTCACGCATGGGGAACTCGATGCCGCCGTACGACGCACCGCGGCGGGACTGCGCGCGCTCGGTCTGCGCGACGGCGACCGCGTTGCGATGCTCCTGCCGAACTCGTGGGAATTCGTGCAGATGTTCTTGGCCGTCGCTGCCGCCGGGTGCTGCGGTACCGCTCAACACGCGGGTGTCGCCGTCGGAGCATGCGCGCATGGTGGCCGATTGCGGAGCTCGGCTGCTCGTGGCCGAGGGCGCGTTGCTCGAGCAGCGCCACTCGGTCGCGGCGCTGCCCGATCTCGGCACCGTGGCTCGACGCGACCCGTCGGTCCGCTCGGGCCGGGCATGCGCACCTCGAGAGCCTCGCGGCCGTGAGTACTGATGGAGCCACGTGTGAACGCGCCTCCGATCTCGCGTCGATCTTCTACCATGAGCGGCACCACGGGCAAGCCTAAGGGGCGTCATGCTGAGCCACCAGGCATGGATGACGATTTCGGACTACGCGCGCCGATACTTGAGGTACGGTGACGACGAAGTAACGGTCCATCTCGCTCCTCTCACCCACGGGTCGGGTTTCCTGCTGCTGCCCACCATCGATGTGGGAGGGACGGCTCTGCTCTGCGCCGGATTCGAGGCTGCGCGCGCTCGACTTGTTTTCGCGGGAAGGCGTGACCAACGGCTTTTTCGTGCCATCCATGATCCGGATGCTCCTGGATTCGACAGGCGCCGGTCGCGTGGACGCCCCGTCGCTCCGCAGCCTGCTATTACGCCGGATCGCCGATCGATCCCGACACGCTGCGCGCCGCGCTGCGCCTTTCGGTCCGGTGCTGATCCAGTCGTTCGGGCAAAGCGGAGATACCAATGTTCCTGACGGTGCTCGATCATCAGGAGCATGCCCGGATCGCACTGGGCGAAACGCCCCATCTCGCCCGGTCCGCGGGGCGGCAGGTCGAGGGGACGGAGGTCAAGATCGTGGACGACGACGATCGCGACCTGCCCGCTGGCAAGGTGGGCGAGAGATCGTTGCGCGTGGGCCGCACATGATGGCCGGCTCACTGGAATCGTCCCGACGCCACGGCCGACACGCTGCGCAACGGATGGGTGCACACTGGGCGACGTCGGGTCGCTTCGACGACGCGGGGTACCTGTACATCGTCGATCGCAAGAAGGACATGATCATCAGCGGCGGCTCGAATGTCTGTCGCGCGCGAAGTCGAGGAGGTGTTGCTCGCGATGGACCCGGTACGGGAAGTCGCGGTCATCGGGTTGCCGCATCCGAAATGGGGGCGAGATGGTGACCGCGGTGCTCGTCAGCCGGACCGGCCAGCCGGTCGATGATGCCGCGATGGAGGCATTCTGCCGCGCTTCGCTTCCCGATTACCGGCGGCCCAAGCGCTTCTTCTGGATCGACGAATTGCCGCGCAATTCCTACGGCAAGGTACTGAAGCGCGAATTGCGAAGCACGCTTCGCCGCCGGCAGCGAGCACGGGTCAATGAGCGTCGCCGGGCCGCCCCAAGACGCGAATTACGCCCCCTCGGGGGTGTGGGGGCACACCAATGAGCGTCGCCGGGCCGCCCCAAGACGCAGTTACGCCCCCTCGGGGGGGTGTGGGGGCACACCAATGAGCGCGGGAAGAAAGCTTCCCGGCTCGTCCGAGCCGCTTCACTTCTGGACGGGTGCGCACGGGATAAGGCTTGCCGGCGATTCCTGGGGTGACCCGAATGCGCCCTTGGTGGTGCTGCAACATGGCGGCGGGCAGACGCGCCACGCCTGGAAAGGCGCCGGCGAGCTGCTGGCTGCCGCCGGGTATTACGCTGTCGCGTTCGATGCGCGGGGGCACGGCGACTCGGACTGGGATCCCGGACGGACGTTACGAACAGGACATCATGGTGGACGACCTCAAGTGCGTCCTCGCTCGCCTGCGGCAACCGGCGACCCGCGCTCGTGGGCGCATCCATGGGCGGAGGCACGAGCCTCGTGGCCGTCGGCGAAGATCACGTGGACGCCACGGCCCTCGTGCTGGTCGACGTGGCGCCGCGAATCGAGCAGGAAGGGGTCACCAAGATCTTCAACTTCATGAGCCAGCATCCGGACGGATTCGGTTCGCTGGAAGAGGTCGCCGAGGCCATCGCCAGCTATCAACCGCAGCGCCGGCGTCCGAGAAATCTGGAGGGTCTGGGCAAGAACGTCCGCCTGGGAGAGGACGGCAGATATCGATGGCATTGGGATCCGAAGTTCAGGCCGGTCCCCGCACTACGATCTGGCGAAGCGTCAGCTCCGCCTCGAGGCGTGTGCCCGCAAATTGCAGCTGCCGACGCTGCTCGTGCGCGGCGGCATGTCGGACGTCCTTACCGAGGAGGGCGCCCAGGAGTTTCTTCGTCTGTGCCCGCATTGCGAGTACGTCAGCGTCCCTGACGCCGCCCACATGGTGGCGGGAGATCGGAACGACGTTTTCGGCAATGCCGTCATTGCGTTTCTGTCGCGCGTACTGCCGGTGAGCGGCACGCCCGCCCACCCGCCGCACGAACTCCATCCGCACCACGAGGGCCCCGCCGGAGAAGTGCAGGATATTCCCTGACTTTCGCGCGAACGCAATCAAGTCTTGGGCGGCTCGACGTCCCTGCATACTCCGGCCGCCCCATCGGACACTCGAGCGCGACGCCGGTCCCACCCGGAAGTCACGGCAGCCGCCTCGTAGGTGCTGCTTCAGGAAATCAAGCAGCGCGGCATCGGGATCCCTGGCGGCGCGAACCGCTTCGTAGGGCGGCAGGAATTCTCCGATGTCAGCATTGTAGAAGGCGTCGGCGGGCCGCACTTTCGCCTTTGCAAACTCGGGCGGGGAAGGGTACGCGTAGGAGTAGAACGACGCGTCCACGCCGCGACCGCCGGGCCAGAATCCCGCGCTGCTCACCTCGTGCGAGTAGGCTTCCTGCATGATCTTGGTCGCCAGACCGGGCACCTTGCCGCTGAAAAGCGGCGCGCGACGCCCGGAAAGCGCGGTCACCGCGAGATCGAAACT